>Ga0213875_10000021_pt1 | contig 217045 bp, 178 predicted proteins | sample BarmaccomBMRX_R8_FD_160105 | JGI IMG/M metagenome (GOLD analysis project Ga0213875, IMG submission 160105) | Root-associated microbial communities from Barbacenia macrantha in rupestrian grasslands, the National Park of Serra do Cipo, Brazil - RX_R8 | ecosystem: Host-associated > Plants >... | reverse complement strand
AAAAGTGTTCTAACCATCGCCAAAGCCACTGCCGCAGGGGCTGCTGAAACCGCAGGGTACCATGTGGGTAAAAAGACTTATCTCGCGGGGCAGATGCTTCATAATTTTGGCCGTCGTGCCACGAAGCAGTTAATCTGGCGCAGGGCCCAGGACAAAGAGAGATAACGGAAGCCGTAGGGACAAGGTACCCACCTTCCTTTTTCCTGTTGACGACTGGTAAGCCGAGACAGGGTGCGCCGTGCTTGCAAACAGGCAACTCCTGTCTTACCACTGCCCATGAAAGGATCCAAATGGTGTCACCCGCATTGGTTTAGCTCTGCACCAGCCACCAGATAAGACCCAATGGCTTTCCAGTTAGATGGAGGCGAGGCTGCTGGCGCGTATAGCCACCATTAGCAAAGCGCAGCACACCGCGGGGATAGTGTTCACCGCCAATGGAGCGAGCCACTGACGGTCAGTCGCGCTGCCTGCCATATAAAGTGATGAGGCCCGTATGCTGGCTGAGATGGGGGTTGTGGCCCGCCTCCTTTTGCGGATTATACGCAGTGCCATTAAATCGTTTGACAAAGGTGAAGATGTTCTCATGTGCCGGCAGCGGGCGGTGATTAGCGAAGAGCCTACCGCCATCGTCTTATGCCAGTTGAGTTCATAGCGGAACCACTTACGATTCGAGTTAATCAGGTCGGTGGTAAAGAGAATGCTGCCTAAACAGCCCGATGAGAGATGTGCCTTTACAAAGACGCGCCGTCTCCCGCCAGAAAGCCGCAAGATCGATCTTTCGATCCCACAACAGATCTGTGGTGCCGTAAGGTGGATCACTGATAATGACGTCAATACTGTCACTGGGTAACTGCGGCATGATGTGGAAGCAGTCACCCTGATACAGCGTGTCGCTCATGACTGCTGAGTTAGCTCGTTGTGTTTACAATAGCGTTGAGCCACTGGCACCGCCTTGCTCCAGTGTCCGGTCCGCAGTGCGGGACTCATAGGAGGAGAAGTGACGTTTCTATCTTCCGCTACCAACAGACCGTTCAGCGCCGCTTTAAAAGCTGTCAGTGAGTAACCTTGTTTCCGATACCAGGTATTTGGGCTGTCAAAGAATTGCTCTAAGAGCTGCACTAATCGCTCATAGGAATAGAGCTTCAGCAACTCCTTGGCAACTTTTCCATCTTTGCCCCAGGCGATAACGGGCGGTTCACCTCGCAGGCTATGCTGCTTAAAGAGCCTGCGGTACGCTTGCAAGAATTGCTTGACCTGAGGATTTGCTGTCTCCCTACGTAAAGCTGAATTTGAATCTTCTGCTGCCGGTGTGGCTGGGTCAGGAAGCGCACGAGTGGAATTGTCTGCTTTATCGTTAGATAAATATTTTGCAAGAGTTTCTTTTGTTGTTTTCGCTTTGTGAAATTCACTTTCTGAAAACCTCCTTTTGCCTTTTGGTGCATTCTCCTTTAATGATTCCCGATCACCAAGTATTGATCCTACGTCAAATACATAAGGGAGCACGGCTGGTCCCAGCCTAAAATAGAGCCGCCCGCCATAGCCGCGCCGGGACTGTGGAGTTAGCAACAATTGCTGGTTGGCATCACGCACTTCAATAAGATGGCGATGCACCAGCACATCAATGGCCTGGCATAACGCGGCTGAACTACGCCCGGTTCTGGTCTTTAGTTGCCGGTGCGAAAGCCAATCAGCGGCTTTGCGCTGCTGACTGTATCCGGCACGCCAGCCCAGCGTCTGGCGCACAATGACACAGAGCAGACGCCACTCAGTATCTTTGAGAGTGGGCATGACCGTATCTAATAAGAAGTTGGGGAACGGAGTCGTCCCCGTAAAAGAAGTGGCAATAGTCTCGTGAGCAGGAGGCACTATAGGCATAGCAAAAAGTTAAAGTGAATAAGCGGGTTAATAATTGATATAAGTAGCCGGGTAGTTTCAGTGCTATCTACCTTGAGGCACGTCACCACCTTGCGCAGGCGGAGCGGTTGCTTCCGGCTCTTGTGGCTGAGCAGTTTCCGGTGCTGAGTCTTGCTGTGCATGATCGGCTGTCGAAACAGGGTGGTGCCAGAGAGCCGCCGGAGCCGCATAGTTATCTTCAATGGCGGCCACCAGGAAACCTGCAGGGTTGCGCACCTTACGGTAGGAGAGCCAGTGCAATTGCCGCTGAATGCGCAGCAGATCGTAGTGATTGAGTAGATAATCCGCCTGCTCTAAGTTCACCCCCAGGTTCCACAAGCGGCGTCTGACCTGGTCTCTCTCCGCTGCCTCACTGTGCTCTCCTGTGCTTGGCTGTGGCTCAGGTTCGATTAAGGCAGGCGGCGTGTCAGGGGGTGCTGCGTCAGGGGGTGCCGCATTTGCGGCAGCCGCATCAACGGAAGACTCCCCTAACCCACCATCTACTGCCTTATCTGCGACCGGAGGCGGAGGTGTCCACCCCATCTGACGGTTAATCAAGTCCTCCACTTCATGGCGGGATCGGCCATAGTGGGTGCGGGAATAGGCGATGACGGCGTCCCGTCCAGCAGCTTGGTAAGGGGTTGCCTGCGGCTCGGCTGGCGCGTGTAGCTCCAGGTGTTCATACGCAATGAGCCTGGGATTAGGGGTATAGGCATGTAAACCAGATTCGCGGCGCAGCCAGATCACCAGGGGTTCGCCCTGCCAGCGGAACTGCATCAGGCGCTGCATCCGAGCCTGAGCTTTAGCTGCCGAGACATGCATCGCCTGCGCCAGTTGTTGAACGGTGGGCAGACAGTCGCCATTGGGCGTGAGAAAGGTTAAAAGGAAAAGCAGATTCTTGACTTCCTCACCGGGTAAAGCCAGCAACAAACCGGAGGTGCGCAGCACTGCCGTCACTTTGAGAGACGCCTGGGGCCGGAACAAGCCTTGCGCGGTTTTCTCAGCTTGCTGGATTTCAATGACGACTGGATAATCATGGTCTGAAGGACTGGAAATAGGATTGTGCGGTGAATCTGAAAGGGTTTGCTCCATAGGGAAACGTTGATTAGGTTGGTGTTTTAAAGTTGGGATGCGTAGACGCAATTGTAGTTTTAGGCTGCTGCTTGCGGAGATACCATGCAGGAGCTTATCGGCGTGTGGATGTGACGGCGCAAGGTTCTCCCCAGTCGCTCCGTCCAGGCGTAAAGAAGGTCAGGGAAGGCCACTCTCTGGCAAGTCACCTTGCCGCTCAGGAGTGGCTTTTGCTGTCTCGGAGAGGGTGCGCGATTTAAATTCAAGGGGCGAGAAGCGGGCACCTGAGCATGGCATTGGGAAGTTACGGCATGACTGCGGGAAAAGAAGAGGGAAGCACAGATTGTAGAGGAGGTGGGAGAGGAGAGGGGAGAAGAGGTGCTGGGCACGTAGCATCGTGGAGGAGGGCCACTTGAGCGTGCAATATTTTCTGAGCCTGGCGCAAGAGGCGTTGTGACCTCGAGCCGTGAGGAATCCGATAGTGAGCGGCTGGGGACGGCTCAAGCCCTATGATCTGCCGCCAGTACCAGAGGATGGTTAGTTTGTGTTGGTTATTACGATTCCCTTGCCGCCGGTGGTGTGATCTGAGCTTTGAGTGTGATCTGAGCTTGGAGCTTGGCCGTTGAGTTGACGGTCTTGCTCCGTGCGATAAGCTTGGTCGTAGTGGTGCCTTCGATAGAGTGTGCATCAAATAAATAAAGATGAGTAATAGAAAGAGAAGTTTGCCGGAGATATAGTGAACCATGACGGAAGAGCTTAAGGGACAACCAATGAAGTGAAGGTCGCTGGCATACCAGCCATATACGCTAAATGCCGGAGGAGCAGCAGTAAGACCGCCATCACCAGAAACGGAAAGAGCATTTCTTCGGCTTGCGAGCCGGTGGTAAAGCGCCAGTGCAGGGGCAATAGGTGGTAGCGATAGTGACTCGGATAGAAGAAGGGAATCCCTGATTTCGTGAGGGCATCCGCCGCTAAGTGGCTGGCATAGCCTAATACCAGAGCCAGGGATGGTAGCCAACCCCACCAGGCTATCAGGGGGAGCGACATAAGAGCGAGGATAATTAAGCCGGAGAGAGAATGAGCTAAGCCCCGATGCCCCAGTTGACGATGCACAAACTGAGCCGGTAAAAAGAAGGGCTTGATACCTCCAATGCGCAGATGCTTGAGTTTACTTTCGGCGGCATCTAAGTCCGGCAGTAATGCACCAAAGGCCGCCACCGCTACTAAGAGAGCAAAGTTCGTGACATCCGGTGCGGGGGGCAACGCATCCAGTAGCCACAGCGAATTGATACCAAAGAGAACATGAGTGCTCCAGGTCATATCACCTCCTAAGCGGTCTTCGTCCGGGGCGTTGAAGACCAAGTTATTGCATTTGAATTTAGCTTGAGCAAACCTCTTTTGAGTGGATTTCTCAGGCTGTGATTTAGCGGTTGCGGCCACGCGGCCAGTATGTGGATTTGGCGTGCGCTGATGCGCCACAGCGGTTTCGAGGCGACGAAAGAACTGTTTATTAAGAGCCAGGCGGTGCGACTTGTCCTCGCGGACGCCCAGCTTATGGGTGAGCAGCAACTCGGTTAAGGCCGCACCATCAATCAACTGAATGGGTGCGACCTCGTCACCTGCGGCAGCTTTGCAAGCGACCTGAGCAAAGTCAGACGTGGTGATGAGGAGACCATGCCGGGCACCGGTGCGCATCATGACACCGCGCAGTTCATCCACAAAGCGACGGGGCACGCTCCGGTGGTATTGCTTGATCTGTACCACAGTCAGTGACGAAGTTACGTCCGTGGCAGTGTAAGCATTCATGTCTAAGCCGCCGTGAGCCGACCGCCCTCTGCTGTAATGAGGGTTTAAAACATACACCTGGCTAAAGCCACTGCACTCCAGAGCTTGCTGGACCAGACAGGCAAAGGCCGAATAGCTCAGATGGTGGAGGCGCTGGTGGAGTTGCCGCTTGAGATTAGCATCTTTTGTGGTTTGACGAGATGCTAATGGCGCTAAGTTGACATCTGGTAAGGATACGCACTGTTTCATCGCGCCTCCTTTGCTCTTCGCTGCTCGATTCTCTGGATAGGAGATACCGTGTCTGGTGTCTCTCGAGATTGTGAGGGTTCATCTCGAGCAGCACGCTGTTGGGGTGCAATAGACCACTGACCGGCTGGCACATCTCTATACTCCGGGCGCAGGTTATCTTCCCGATCATAAGCTTCTGGCGGCAAACAGTTGGCACAACCGACTAATTGACAGGCGGAGGGAGTTGGATAGGTGCCATCCACCGTGAAGAGTTCACGCAGTTCTAATTTGCGTCCCAGCCGTTTTTCCAGCGTATTGGTGAGCGCACAGGCTAAGGCTAACGAAGGGGTGCATTCACCGCGTAACAAGCGACTGACGGCTGATTTAGAAAAGCCCAGGTCGGCCGCTAAACGCGCTTGCGATTTGAAGCTATACCACGGCACATGCGCCATCACCGCACCAATCCGGTGCTGCACCTTATGATTAGGCTGCACTTCCTGATTAAGGTGTACCTTATGCTTAGGCGGCATTCTACGTTTAGGCGGCACGCCTTGATTGTGCTGCGCCTTAACCGCGGACGGGGCTTTACGGCGCGGCACTTGGCGGCGCTTTGGTCGCTTGAGAGAGGTTGTCTGAGTCAGCGAGTGGTTGGGCCGGGGAGGTAGCGGCGTTAGTCCTCTAGTGGATTGGTGCCAGTCACTTAGTGGCTGGCCTGGCAGCTCGGTTATCGTGCCGGGTTGGGTAGCAGTATGCATAACGCCCTCCTTGAATTACTTATTTGTTTTGTATTGTGAAAGTTCCGTCGCCCCCATGCGAAAGGCGTTGCAGCCATGCAATCCAAACTCCATCCACTCAGATCATTTGTTGCCATGCTGCAAAGATGCCTAATGACACGCTGTATTCTCCTACGGCGGGTCTTGTCCCCGTTTACTGTTAACGCGAAGGGGCTGACACTGATAATGGGTGGCCAGTGGATAACTGCTAAAGCCAGTAGATAATGGCTAAAGTGAGATTAAAGAGATAGGAGGATGAGAGAACTTTGGCCACCACAAAAACCAACCGGAAGCAGAACTTTGCTCTGGCCTATTTCAACAATTACAGAGGCGGCATTAAAAATCTTTTAAATTTGAGTACTGGTTGTCTTTGAATAGTTCGTTATCCGTTATCAGAAATAATTGGCGAGTGATTTTGTTCTGGGACGTGGCCTGAGATGAGGGGCCGCACTGCCAGCATCTGGAACAGCCCACATGAAAATCAAGCACTTGTTTTGGCCAGGCACAGAGTGGGTTAATGATTTATCATGACTGATTCTCAAGCCTTTGGATTAAGCTGCTATTGACTTTGAGTTTTAGACCTGGCTAGTACTGACAAGGGGAATAACACCCCTAACATAGCTTATGCTCATGGCGGCGAGAGTATTTTACGAGTAACAGATAGACCCGATATGGTGCAAGATTCGACTGAGGCCCATCATTTTATTGCCTGCTGCGAGCCGCAATTCCTGGCACTGGTTGAGCAAGCGACTTGTAAGGGAGGCGAAGTGTGCATCGTGTTGGACGGCTGTGAACATGAATTCACGCGAGATCGCTTGATGGCCTGCGTCTGGTATGCCCTCAGTCAAGGCGTAGCAGTAAAGGTACGAGTTGAGTCAGCAGTGAATGTTGACTCCGTGGTGAATTAGGAAATGAGTGCGTAGAGGGCAGAGATATTGGCTATTGGTTGCAGCCTTACAACCCCTGTAGGGTCTGGACAGTTGTCATGCCATGCTGTAGACATGGCACTTTCATCCCCACATCATCACCGTAATCCTGACCACGATAGCTCATCTGGCCCTGGCGTTAGCCACGCTTCGAGGAATGGTTCTACGCTGCCGCATCCGATACCCAGCCCTCAGGCCGTGCAGAAATTTAGGCACCTTTATCAGCACCAGTTCGACACTGAACTGAGCGATGATAGGGCACTCGATTTGGCGACTCGCTATCTGCAATTCTTCTTTTTTGGCATTACTCCTTTGGCCCCTGATTCCTTTCCTCCGGCGCAATCCCTGACTGCCGATTACCCATTGTCTGGCCCTTACTCTGTGATTGCCCCTGAGCCTCCCCCTCTCTCCTAATTAGACTTCATGCGTTATGCCCTCTATGCCCGAAAATCTACCCAGGATCGTGAAGACCGCCAAGTCCAATCCATCGAGGATCAACTTAAGCATGGGCAACGCACTGCATTAGAGGGCAACCTGCATATCGTGACTACCATCACCGAAGCGAGATCAGCTAAAGAACCATATAAGCTCACTCGCTCCGGGCAGCGGCTCCCGGCGCGGCTGGGCTTTGAGCGCATGATTAGTCAGGTGGAGTCTGGCGAGATTGATGGGCTAATCGCTTGGCATCCTGACCGTCTCTCACGCAATGAAATGGATGCGGCCACTATCACCCATCTGCTCCGAACGGGCAAGCTGAAAGATCTGCAATTTTGCAACTACAGCTTTACCAATTCGCCGGAAGGCATTATGATGTTGCAAATGGCCCTCTCGCAGTCCCAGTATTCCTCCTCCAAGCTTTCTGTGGATGTGCTGCGCGGCATGAGGAGCAAAATCGAGAAAGGGTGGTATCCGCATAAAGCTCCTCCCGGTTATCTCAACGACAAGCACAAAGAGAAGGGACAGAAGACTATCAGCCCTGATCCAGAACGTTTTGCTACCATCCGGCAAGCCTGGGAACTGGCGCTAACCGGTGCCTACTCCATCACGGACATCTTGCAAATTCTCAATGAGCGATGGAACTATCGGTCAAGAGTCACTAAAAGCGGTGGCGGCGAGCCAATGGCTAAGACGACGCTGTATCGGCTGTTCTCGAATGTTTTCTATGCAGGCTATTTCACGCAAAAGGGGGTGTTGTATCAGGGTCAACACGCGGCGATGGTCACGATGGAGGAGTTTGCACGGGTGCAGCAACTGCTGGGCACTACGGGTGTTACGAAGTCGTATAAACGGGAGTTTGCGTATACCGGCATGATACGCTGCGCGACGTGTAAAAGTCAGATTACCGCGCAAGTCAATACCAAGCCATCGGGTCGGACTTACACCTATTATCATTGCACCAACTCCCACGGTGGGTGCAGCAAGCGCAGCATCTCCGAGCGTGCCTTGGAAGCAGCCATTAATGAGGTGCTAACCGAGATCACTGTCTTACCCATCTTTCAAGAATGGGCGTGGGAAGCTTATGAGGAGTGGAAGGAGACCACTCGCGCTGCCCAGCAGGAAACCTACGGTCGAAGTTTACGGAGCTTAGAGGATGTTGATCGCTATCTGGATAATCTATTAGATATGAAAATGAAGGGATTAATCACCGATGGGGAATATGGGCACAAGAAACAGCAACTTGTTATCGAGCGCGAAGCCTTATCCCGTATCACGCATGACATTGAGGCACAAGCGGATAAAGCACGCCAGGCAATGGAGAATACTTTGGAGTTTATGAAGAACGCTGCGACGTGGTTCAACTTGGGCACAGTGGAAATGAAGCGGGCCGTGCTGTGGAGTCTGGGATCTAACTTTGTGCTGGACGATAAAAAACTGCTCTTAGAGCTACATCCGCTGCTTGCGCCAATCAAGAATGAATATAAAACATTAGAGACAAAATACCTGGAAATCAAACCCTTAGAAAGCAGCTCCTATAGGGAAGAACAAGCCTGTTTAGAGCCGATTCGTTCCGTTTGGAGCCGCTTGTGGCACCAGAATCTAAACTCTATTGCACAAGAGCAACTCTACTTCCCGAAAATGACAAATGGTCAATTTTTGAGGGTGGGTAATTTAAGGGCCTGATCCTTCAAATTGAGACCTGCTAAATATTGCAGTTAGTGTTGTCCTACCTGTGTGGGTAAGAAAGTTTTGTGTTAAAAGTGGAGGTTTGTGTGAAGTTGGTATAGATTCATCTACAATCCAACTAAAGCCGTATAAGGGATTACCCGATACTATTTTGATCTGGATAGTTTAGATAATGAGGTTTGCTGGGCACACGGACGTGAATCTCGCATCCACAGTGGTTCGATTAAGAGGGGCTTTCATCGCGTGCTTAGCGACCTGGCCGAGAGGTTTCAATTCCATATTGGTTCGATTAAAAGCTTTATTCTCTACCGTCGTATTCTCGCTGTTGATGGATTTCAATTCCATACTGGTTCGATTAAAAGTCGAAGTGCGCGGGGTGCTGAAGAAGCACTGGCCGATAGAATTTCAATTCCACACTGGATGGATTAAAAGTAGGCATTCTCAGCGAGCATATAGCCAAGATATTCGCAGTTTCAATTCCCCATTGGTTCGATTAAAGGCTGGCGTGAGCAAAACAATCACCTACATTCATCTTTTTCAATTCCACTCTGGTTCGATTAAAGGTTGATATTCTCCAGATAGCCAGCCCGTCCCTGAATATTTCAATTCCACACTGGTTCGATTAGAGGCCAAGCTGCAACAGCAAAAAGAGCGTTCCATTCTCCATTTCAATTCCACTTTGGTTCGATTAAAGGGAGCCGACACCAGCCGTCCCACATCTTGCGCTCTGCAAATCAATTCCATACTGGTTCGATTAAAGGGGGTCGCTCCAACCGTGCGCCAAGTGCCACTGGTTGAGTTTCAATTCCATATTGGTTCGATTAAAGGCGAATACTTAGATTATAAACCTTCCAAGCGCATTTGGTTTCAATTCCATACTGGTTCGATTAAAGACTTTCAAAGCTGTCTTTCTCCCCTGGTGCGTGCGACCATTTCAATGCCATACTGATTCGATTAAAGGGGTGGCCGTGTCGCCTGGGTTGTCCCAACCTATAAGAAATTTCAATTCCGCTCTGGTTCGATTAAAGTGATTTTGACGGGGTAGCCGTCTTCTTCCTTGCCGTTGTTTCAATTCCACGTTGGTTCGATTAAAGGAGCGCGTGCGGTGCGTCCAAGCCCCAGGGAAGCCATGTTTCAATTCCACAATGGTTCGATTAAAAGCTATCGCTATGAGAAACGCCACAGACGCCATAGAACGATTTCAATTCCACATTGGTTTGATTAAAAGGTGTGGCTCCCATCCTAAGTAGGCGGCAACCGTCAAATTTTAATTCCACGTTGGTTCGATTAATAGGTTGGGTGTGGCGTTTATGAACTCGCACCGCACGGGATTTCAATTCCACGTTGGTTCGATTAAAAGTTCGGCAAGTCCCTGGCGTGGAGTAGCCGCTCTGCGTCATTTCAATTCCATGCTGGTTCGATTAAAAGATCGCTTTCCTTGACGGCTTCCGCTTCCGGCTCTGCGTCATTTCAATTCCACGGTGGTGCGATTAAAGGTGTGATCCAGGTGAGGCTCAACTTTAGCAAAAGCCATTTCAATTCCATACTGGTTCGATTAAAAGTTGTCCAAGAGATAGGGGATACGACCCAACCCACCTGTATTTCAATTCCACACTGGTTCGATTAAAAGTAGAGGCCACCGATACACAGGGCAATCCAGTCAGTCATTTCAATTCCACACTGGTTCGATTAAAAGATGGACAGGTCGTTATTAATCTCAACAACGGTAGCTACAATTTCAATTCCACACTGGTTCGATTAAAAGCTGGCGGTTTGGCCCTGGCGGTGCAATCGCCCAATCAACATTTCAATTCCACACTGGTTCGATTAAAAGTAGCCCCGCTCTTACCCGCGCCTCTTCACGGCGATTAATATTTCAATTCCACACTGGTTCGATTAAAAGAAGTAGGCTCCCGACTGCGCACGTCCCCGGAAGTTACTAATTTCAATTCCACACTGGTTCGATTAAAAGAAGAAATTGGGGTCAGCGTAACCGCCAACGCCAAATACAATTTCAATTCCACACTGGTTCGATTAAAAGGCGGGCGGCGCGTGGTGGCTATGCGCTCCATTACGGATTTCAATTCCACACTGGTTCGATTAAAAGCTTCAGCGACAACGGAAGCGTGGAATGGGCTACATTTCAATTCCACACTGGTTCGATTAAAAGCTTACCAAGCCCCGCGACCAGATTGCGTAACACTATCATATTTCAATTCCACACTGGTTCGATTAAAAGCTTGCCACCCATGCCCGACTTACCACCTCCGGATTTCAATTCCACACTGGTTCGATTAAAAGTAGGCGTTTAAGGTCTACTTGCCCGTAAATGCAGATTATTTCAATTCCACACTGGTTCGATTAAAAGTCTTAATTTCCGCCAGCGTGGTAAGTCGCTCGGTTTTGATTTCAATTCCACACTGGTTCGATTAAAAGTGGCGCATTGGGCTTTTTACCGCGTTCGGCAATAAAAAGATTTCAATTCCACACTGGTTCGATTAAAAGCCTGGTTGATCTGCCGCCTGATACCCCACTTGATGCAGATTTCAATTCCACACTGGTTCGATTAAAAGCTTCCTCAGCTTCGTCTACCTCCGATTCGCCACCCTCATTTCAATTCCACACTGGTTCGATTAAAAGCAGCCAGTTACAGCGTGCCGGGGCGTTCAAAGTTTCAGGATTTCAATTCCACACTGGTTCGATTAAAAGCCGCATCTCGTTAGGTCGCCTCTTCTGGGGCTTTAAAATTTCAATTCCACACTGGTTCGATTAAAAGTTGTGACCCAGCCCGTGCCGTTCTGGTCTGAAATATAAATTTCAATTCCACACTGGTTCGATTAAAAGTCTCTGAGATTGAATCAAAGAACGGTTGCCGGGTGAATTTCAATTCCACACTGGTTCGATTAAAAGCATTTAATCTCGCCGCCAAAAGAAACAATGCCTTCGTTATTTCAATTCCACACTGGTTCGATTAAAAGAAGCCGTGATGTGCTGCTTAATGAAACCATTTACCATTTCAATTCCACACTGGTTCGATTAAAAGATTTCACAAACCACCGTGACCTTAGAGGATGCCGAATTATTTCAATTCCACACTGGTTCGATTAAAAGCTTTGACCCTAAAGACTTTGGCAAGTGTCTGCACGCGATATTTCAATTCCACACTGGTTCGATTAAAAGTACCCAGCGCAGATATGCTTCCGTTAGGACATGGCTCATTTCAATTCCACACTGGTTCGATTAAAAGGAGTGTAACGGCGATACTGGTCGCGCACGATATTGAGTAATTTCAATTCCACACTGGTTCGATTAAAAGGGTGACAAGTTGTGCGACACCCGCTTCTTTATGGATTTCAATTCCACACTGGTTCGATTAAAAGCAGACCGTGCAGATTGACCAGCGCACCTATCATTTATTTCAATTCCACACTGGTTCGATTAAAAGTCCAGTGCCATGCATGGCAAATCGTGGCGTGCGAATTTCAATTCCACACTGGTTCGATTAAAAGCCTTGGTCAAACGAATCAGTAACGGTTTGACTGGTTGATTTCAATTCCACACTGGTTCGATTAAAAGCTCCTGTAAAATCGTGCGTCCTATCACATCTAATTTCAATTCCACACTGGTTCGATTAAAAGACCACGAAGTGAACTTTGCCGCCCTCAAAGAACGCCATTTCAATTCCACACTGGTTCGATTAAAAGTTAGTTATTACCACGGATGATGTGCGCGACTTTCTTTCATTTCAATTCCACACTGGTTCGATTAAAAGCCGATTCAGATGCTTGACCCGCGTGATCTCAATGACCATTTCAATTCCACACTGGTTCGATTAAAAGCCACCTTAATGGCAGCCAAAGATAACCGCTTTAGGCGGTTAAAGTTGCACAAATTCGGGTTGTCAAAGAACTTGACACTCGTCGGGTGTTAATGGAGTAACATAGCCCGGCAGCCGACGCCTCTGACGCTATTTTTATCGCAGATTCACCGATGTGGCAACTGCGACGCTTCCCATATCAGATCCTACCCAAGTCACTGCCTTAGAGAAAGGTGTTCGTGGTCATTTTCTCCTGGCCCATGACGCGCTTTTTCCAACCGTGCGGATTTTGGATACAGTAAAAAAGCACGCTATCGCAGGAGCCATCTATGAGCTTTGCCAGGTCTACTTGAATCTGCTTGAAGTTGGCTTCGCTGACCTCGCCTTCAAAGACCGAGTTTTGCACCCACGTCAAACGCCGTCGCAGCGTCTTACAGACCTTGCCGACACGTTCCTGGGATACATCGTAAACAAGAATGAGATACATAATAAAAGTCCTGAGGACTGAGTGCTGAGCTGCTAATGCCCGGCCCCAACTATCCGACATCATCAGCTATCTGACTTCATTTGAATTGGGTTTTCCACTCAGGACTATGCACTCAGCACTAAGCCTCTCACCACCAGATCTTAAACGGCTCATAAGGATCAATGCGCAGCAGGTGGCGTTGCATCCGATAGCATTCCAGGCGCACCAGACGGCGATAGGACACTTTGCGCCCTAGGCCCCGGTGCTCAATAGTTTGCTTGAGGCGTTCGTCCCAGGCTTGCAGCAGGATTTTACGCCCACTCTCCTTGAGGTAGCAGAAGTTCAGCCGCTCATCAAAATGCTGCGGTCTCAATTCACCATTATTCACCAACTTGAAGATGAGGCGGTCGCACAGGATAGGCTTGAAGATTTCGGCGATGTCTAAAGCCAGCGAGTAGCGACGCGCCCCTGGCTCGTGCAAGAAAGAAATCAGTGGCGAGAGGGGCGTGCGGTAGATTTCACTCAGCGCGAGAGTATAGCAGAGCGAGTTGCCAAAGGAGATGAGGGCGTTGATGGGATTATCGGGTGGACGCCGCACGCGCTTGGTGAACTCGGCCCACGGCGCGGAGAAGATGAGCGGCCACGCGCTGTAATAGAGGGCGCGGATGGTGCCTTCGAGTCCCATGACGGTGTGAATATCCGGGGCGCTCCTGATCTTGCTACGCTCTAGCTCAATGGCGGCGATGATGCCCCCTAAGTCGCGGCCCCGGCTGGCCGAGCCGTAATACTTGAGGTTCTTGAGGATGTTGAAAGAGGCTCCCTCGATTAAGCTTTGTGCTAAGGCCAGGCGTTTCTTCTTGCTCGAATAATGCTCGCACTGATGCACGAGGAGATAGCCGGAGTTGACTTCCTGGCGCGGCATGATGGTGGAGGAGTAAAAGCCATAATAATTGAAGATGTGGACGGGCACATGATGGCGAGCCAGGAAGTTGAGCAGTTTAGTGTTGAAGTCCATCTCGCTAAAGATATAAAATGCTTCGACATCTTCAATGGGCACTGGTCGTTTGTGCAGCACTGGCCGCGTGTCCTCTCCTAGCGCGGCACGCGGGTCAGAGCCGTAGGCGACGCTTAGCTCGGTTGTCAGGGGTGCGGAGGCGGCTGTAAGTTCGCCCCTGTCCAGGGCAGGAGCAACACCGTCAGAGAGGGCGTCCTCCATCAGCCCGTCCTGCATCGGGGCCTCACCGGGCAGCGACTCATCCAGGTCTTCGAGGACGCACCCGGCCTGGGCTGCGGCATCCGCCAGGGCCAGTTCGTCACCATCCTGCCGCTCGCCCGCATACTGCCACAGATAAACCGTGTTCTGCTGCCGCGCTAACCTGCCATTCGAGAAGATGTAATAAGGTCTTTTCATAATTAATCCGATCTGTAAACCGCCAAGTACGCCAAGAAGAAGGGGGAGAAAAGGCACAGGGCAAGTTCAACCTACACTGTTTCTACTCCTGGTTTCCTCTTCCCCCTTGTCTCACTCTCCCTCTCTCCCATTCTCCTTTTCTTCGTGGCGGTTCAAAACTCACGACCAGCACAGCTCAAAATAAGCACACTTTTCACAGAAGCGTTTGGTGGTCAGGCGCGGCGGCACTTCGGGCGATTCGAGGATGCGCTCGATGTCTTTGAGGGCGGCTCTTAACTCTGATGTGGCTTGCGGGGTCAATTCTAGGCGCTCGGATTTCTTGAGCAGCGGATAATCAAGCTGCCCCACCGCCTCAATGCCCTTGGATTGGAGATAGTAGAGGTAATAGAGCATCTGCATCCGGTGCGCCGCCTCCACACTGCGCCCCTTCTTGACTTCGTGAACGGTCTTGGTGCCATCCGGGTTATCCTGCAATTCCATCCAGTCGAGCACCACCCGGTCATCGAGGGCAATCTCTTTCTGCTCGCGCTTATAGGTTTCCTGCCCGACCAGTTTGCCGATCTGCACGTTCTCATTCTCGCGCTCCATCGTAATGTCGTGCGTAAACAGCCACAGCTTGCGATGGCAGACCATGTAGTAGTTGACTTGCGTGCCAGTGAAATTTATGTAGTCCATTCCATAATGGTTCGATTGAAGAGTAGAATGTTTAGATGAAGTTAGTGCTCCGCTTATATATCTCGTGCAATAAGAGAGCATCGCCGTCAAAAGCTATGACATAGCTTCCTTGGCTGCCACAGCGGAACCACGTAATTCGCCAATCTAATGCACTCGCTACATCATCTAATGCGGCGACCACAAAAATATGATGGTTAGGCGTGTGCATGACATGAGAGACTGGCGTCAGATGATCGTCCTGCCAGAATTGCATTTCCTCGGAAGAGTATCTAGCAGTGGTCTGAGGCATACCCACTATGTCAGGCTGATCCCAAAACGACTTATTAAATGTAACCTTATGGTGAGCGCCATAGCCAGACACATAGAGCTTGTCGCCCTTAAATTCTAATCGCTCCGCCCGACGCAGCAGAGTGGCAACATCTGCATCATAATGCCATTCATCGCGGCCTCTTTCTTGTTCTGCTAAATCCCAAACGGTCTGACTTACCAACGAAGTGCGGAAGCTATCAATTGCAGCATAATGGGTGAACCATTCACTTTTTAATTTGTGTCGCGTCTGTCGCAACTTGCCCTCAGCTCGTAAAGCTTCAGCATAGGTTTCTAGTGCCTCGGTAAGCCAATGGTCAATGCGTCCTTTATTATCTGGGTTGTTGGACTTGCCTTTGCGGATGGCTTGTCGGAAGTTATGTGCCTGAGCACAAACACTCACCATGCCCCCGAAAGTTGTAGCAAACCATGCTCTGGCATCACGATTGGGGTAAAGAAAATTCACGATATTCTCAAATGCGTCCCGCATCATTTGAGAGGGCAAAGAGTCAAAAGCCTGTCCCGTCATATACTCGCAAAGTAGAAAAGCTGTGCCAGGACAGTGCCTTCCGATACGCCCAAATCGCTGCATGAATGAGGCGGAATCCCCAGCCTCAAAAAGCAAATACCCAGCCTGGAAATCTATGCCAACTTCGATAGCTGATGTGCCAATAACGAGCAGTTTGTTCTTGGCTTCGCGTACACTACGCGCCGCCAAACCACGAATGGAAGCAATGTCCTCACGGCGAATTCCAGCCTGAGCAAGAACGAGGGCATCTTCAAGGGCAATGGCATCTACAACGGAGTTAAGGATCACGACTGATGGCACGTAATCGCCACGCGCGTTGGTTATACCGTTCTCTTTCTGCAAACGCCGCAACTCCGGCAGCAACGCAAGCAATTTGTCACGGGTCGTTTCGACCAAACTTTCGCGTGCAGTTGGCAGCATCAACAACTCGACATCGTGCGCGACAGTGCGCGACTGCGTTGAGACATAAGAAACCTGCGTTTGTGCTTCAATAACTTGCGGTGCAATCAACTTTTCAAGATGTTGCATAACATCCGTGTCCGGTGTGGCGGAAAGCAGCACAATTCGTTGGAAGATATTCATGCGCCGTGCCAGATGAATCATCCACAGTGCATGAGCCAACTCAACACCGGTATAAAGATGAAATTCATCAAAGATAACAGTTAAAAAGCCTTGAAGATGACCTATCGTTGCTCCTGACTCACGAAAGCGGAGCGAGAGCAGCAGATATAAAATGTCGGGATTAACCAGCACTAACCGACGCTTATTATTTGCTACAAGTCGTTGTAGAACCATACCTTTGCGTGACTCGCCCCAAGCTTTACAATAGCCTTCAAGTAAATGTTTACTTATGCGAACCAACACATACTCTTCATTACCCAACGGCTCGTTAGCGTTCTCTGGCGTTAGCTCATGGTAACTCACACCTTCGTCATCTAATAATTGTCGCAATGCACGAGCCTGATCGGTAATGAGGGCATTAGTAGGATAAACGAAGAGTGCCGATTCACGACGTTTTATGACGGGCAATCCCACTGCCCGCGTTTTTCCACTGCCAGTTTTTGTGGTCAGTAAAAAAGCGTTGCAGTTCTCCCAATTATCGAACATCGCCGCTTGATGTGGATAAAGGAGCGTTTGCACACCCGGCACATGAACCTGCGGCAAATCGTAGCCTTGAACCCTCATGGCGTTACTCCTATCCGCTTTAGAACACGCAACGGAATATGCACACGATGCGCCCCGCTCATAATAAACCAATCATCAGCAATGGTGCTGGTTCGCATAATGGAGTGGGGAGGAATGAATACAATATCAAAAGTTACACGTCTCCCTCCCACGTCCAAAGGATTGACGGCATGGGTTGGTTCTATCGCTTCGGTGCGAAATGAAGCGACCGGATTCTCGACTTCGTGCCAACGGGCACGCACGGGAGAGCCCTTCTTGCCCAAGCGAAACACTCCCGGCAATTGATAACCACCAAATGTGAAGACGTAGCACTCATAGCCTGCCTGTGGGTGGACGGCATCCTGTGGTTCCCATTGTAAATTCACATAAATACGCTTGCCAAAATTAGGCGTGTTAAGCGTTTTGGTATCGCCTGTTGTCAACGAAAGGTCATTAATGGCATTGAAGGTTATCGCCGTGCGCTGTACTCGCTCGGCACGTCCTGGAGTCGCATACACTGGCATTGCGCCAAACTCTCCATCGGGGTTGGTGACGTACATCGGAACCGAGCCGACACAAGTGCGGGGTGAGCGGCGCGAGAGTGTATAGCACAGCGCATAATTGTGCAGAAACGGCTGCGTGGTTGAAACGCGGCTAATTTCATTAGATGAAAACCACAGGTAATCGTGATTGTAAAGCCGCCCATGAAACAGACGTATGCCATGCGTATTGAGTGAAATTAACTCGCTCATACCACCCCCTGCTATCGTCGGTTGCCTAACTGTGTAGCGCGATACTGCGTCACATCATTGTAAGCTGCCTGTAAAAACTGGCTATCTAATTTGGTGTCAGCGGCTTGTTTAACTACTTCGTCTACTTCATCTGGTGTGAAGATTTTCACTTTGTCGGGATTACCAGTCATCGGCTCGTAGTTCTTAAGAGTGCTTTGCACCGTCTGGCCGCTGAGTTCTTTTTTCTTGCTATAAAGTTCCAGTGTGAGTTCAAGTGGCGTAATGATTTCTTCCCAAGCGCCAATGATGCCAAAGATAGAGTTCCTCATATCGCCGCCAATGCGGGTCTCGGCTCCGTAGCTCTTACAGGCCAATAACGTTTTTATAGTAAGAATTAGTTCAGAAAGTGTGACGCTCCGTAGCGTCACAATGCTAGGAAAGAGCGTAGCTGGACGCACTGCATAACGGGTTCCCAAAGCTTGCCCAGTAGTTTGGTTAGCATCGTTTATGGCGTTGAATGTTATCGCTGATTCAATGTCGTCGAAAGGGAGCAGTGAGAAAGCCGTCGAATACTCAATGCGATGCCTGATATTAGCTCGGTCGCCTCGCCCTGATTCCGTACTCGTCGCTCCAAATAATGCACAACGTGGACATTGCAGACATAAATTGTCTTTCAAATAGCAAAGGGGCTTATCAGCTATTTGGGCCTCACTGGTTGCAGTGCGTAGCATTTGTTCGAGTTGGCGGGATTCCGCTGCTTTCTGTTTTGGGCCTAGAAACGCAACACGTAGTGTGTCAGCCGTCTCTGTCACCGAAAGTGGGGTTGCCACAGTGTTAATCTCGCGGGTGTCTTCGGTTCTCAGCACGGTGTAGTCCAACACTTCGCGCATTACGATAAGTTGGATAGTTTTCGCGCCAATAAGCGGCTCTGGATGTTCAACCACGTAAGGCTTAAAGGCAGAGGCTATTTTGATTTCAGACATTCTCTTCTTCCTCCTCGATAATTACAGGTTCCTCGTTAGGTAAGTTTCGGAACTCCTCAATATCGCTCTTCCTATTTCCTGTTGCCTTGTCCATATTTGCTTTTGATGGGTAAGGTGCCTTGTCCAACAACAAGCCTGGTTCATTCCAAGCCTGAGCCAAAGCAGGATCGCTCGGATATTTAAGTTTTAAGAATGCTATAAACCTACCCTGAGTTTTCGCTCTTTCCTCAATAGCTTTCTTGCGTCGCTCATAATATATACTGTAACGAATGCGCTCGGTGACTTTGGTCACGGCAGTGACCGGCACCGTTTCGCATAAAGCAAGTAATTCTCCCGTTGCCTTTTCCAGAGCCTCCAGTGCGGCTGGCGACACGTAGCCCCGTGCATGTGGGTGCATCTCATGGGCGCGCACGGCACGTCCTACCAACGTGGCGGCACTTTCTTTGCGAACCCGAGCTCCATCAAGAATCATAGGCACTGGCCCCATTAAAGCGTGCATTGTCCTGCCATATTTATACGGTGAATCTGATAAATAGAGGTCAAACGCAGCGACGATGGTCTCAATTTTGGGGCGGATAGCGTTGATGTCGAACCGCTCTCCTGTTGTCATTACTAATTGTCTCATTGCAGTACTCCCTTCACGGTTTCAAGTTGCTTAATATGTTCTACCCTTTGTCGTGGCGAAAATGCTGGTTTGCCTTCCGCGCGCCGTTTATCCTCCTGTTGGTCAATGCGGCGCATGATGTGTCCAGTCGTCGGACTACTAAGTATTGCATAAAGGTTTGACCGTTCAGGAAAAGAAGTCACGCCAGCCAATAGTGCCGCTGCACCTATAGCATCCAACCATTTCTGTGCGACCTCAATGGGTATCCAATCATCTTTTAGCAATTCCCGTAGGGCCGAAACGGGGGGCACCCGTGCCACACCTTCCCCTCCCCCAAAAGTAATTGCCTCGCCAGACCTTACAACCGCGACGGAACAATCCAAAGCTAAACCAAGCAGAAGCGATATATAAAGTTCGCGTATAGCAGCATTAGTTTCGGATTCTTCGCCCATAGAGATGGGATTGGAAAGTGGTATCAGAATCATGTGTGGCGTTTGGCAAATGACGCGAAGTTGGGGCGTCAGTTTGAAAGCTGCCTTGCGTGCTTCACTAACGTCAGGGTCAGGCACCTCGTTTCGCGCAACAGCTTCTATTGCTTCTGCTATCGTCGCAAAGGTTGTGTCCCAGTTGTCATTGAGGACTTCTACTGTAAGTTCGGGCACTTCAAGTTGCTCTTGAATGATTTTTCGCAGATCACGGCGGTGCTGCTTTGCTGTCTCGTCGCCTGAACGATAAGTTATCAGGGTTACAATTTCGGCAGGGGTAAGACGAAACACATTAACATCGGCAACTTGTCGAGCAATGTTGAAAGAGAGACCTAATGAAATGTGTTGGTCAGGATCAGGATTAGCTTCGCTCATGCGGCGCTGTGCGTACTCTGAAATCTGTATAGCTTTCTGTTCTAACAATTGGCCGCTGCCGTGTCCAATGTTCATGCGGGGAAATAAAACAATCACATCCGACACCTTACGTCCAAGTAACAACTGCTGTAGAAATCTCTCAAATTTACAGGCTTCACAAATCACAATCTGACCACCATTGCCGTGTGACACAGCACGATTGGTGTGCGCTTCAGGATTATCCAAGAAATCCGCTTTACCAGCAGTGCCACCTTCAAACGAGCTATTGCAGACAGGGCAAAGATGCCAGCCCCTATCACGTCGTGCGTTGGCTTTAGTTACTCCATAGCCCTGGAGTTGCTCTTTCGCTAATTCAGCCAGATTTAGATTAGGAGATGGGTGCAGTAAATCAGCCATAAAGCAGCCAGCGATGTGCTGAGGAGTCGCGCGGGCTGGACGATTTTCTTCAGGCACTGCTGTGTAAACTTTATCAGCGATGCCTACTAGAGCGTTAATCAATATTTGTTCACGTTGTGCGTCATCACGGAGATGCTCTACTTTAGCGATATTTAGGTCAAACTGCACGCCGTCAAGTGACCAATAGTGGTCAACGGTCATGGCCATATCTCGAAATTGCATCAGCGTAGAGGTTGCTTGTAACTCTCGCCAGGAACCTGCACCAAAGGCTGCATCATATTCCTTTTGCGCTACGTCATGGGGAGTTAAACGTGACAGTGGGCGGCCATTAGCAATCTCACTGTATTCTTGTTGTGCCTCTGGCGTGAGTCTTTTGCCGATCAAGTCCTCAGAGAGAGCAGCCTTGAAAAACTTAAAGATGCACATCTCCGGTTGTGCCGCACTTATTCGCTCAGTTTCTAAAGCCAAAATATCAGGGGTCAAAACTCCTTCCTCACCCTTCAATATGCGGTATTTACTCACTGTTTTACGTCTAACCGCATCTGACTTTTTGGCGAAACTGGAACGATTAATCTTGCGGGCTGAGACTTGGAGACAAGCGCCGAGGTCTCGGTAGTCAAACAAGTCGGGTTTAGGAATCATTGATTGCAGAGGACTGCCCACAACGAGTGCCGCCATCTTCTGAGGCAACACAGAATAGATACTTTTGGCCATGTGACTGGCAATGTCTTCCTGCGTTGGTTCTGCTATCTCAGCAGCAGAACTCGTCACATAAATCGTGCCGTTGCTGTAATGCAGCAATGGACGCCAACCCTTATTACTAAAGGCGTCCATTGCTGCCTGATGCAGCAACGTGGTAGATACTCCACGCAACTGCACTAAGTGATGAGCCAAGTGGATATGGCTCCCAAGCCGACTTTTCTGTAGCGCATTTAATCCATTAAACAATCCGGGGGCTGAGCAGAAGTTGTCTACGGAGTCCACAATTTCAGCGAGTGTTCGCCAGCGTGGGTTTGTGTGATTGCCGAATAACACGCGCTCCATAATGTTGGAATTGCTACGTTCACCTCTCATATGCAATAGCACATTAGAAACGGCTTCTTCAACACTACCAAAGTCAAATAACTCTGCAAGCTGCGGTACGACCTCCTCCGTAAGCCTTCGATCTACATCTGAAAGAAAACCGCGCCGCCCATGAACATACTCCTGCCACTCATCCAATTCTTTACCAACATCGTGCCCAATAATGCTTCCCATTAGCGTTTTTTCTTCTTCCTCTGTAAAGGGCGGCGTAAAGGTATCTCGCAGGATAGGCAGCAACGTAATGAGCGCATCTAACTCGACCATTGTATGGTCAAAAAGGCTCTGCTCAAATTTCTTGCTTTTGCCCGTTTTTGCTTTCCAATTACGGCCTGTCATGAAATCGGCTGCACGGTGCCTTATCAGTTGGTAGTCCATAGAATATGCTCCCATTTCCATAGTGCAAAGAGCTTGAGCTTTGCAAGCGCAATTTTATTCCGAATGTAGCGGAGTGAAGTGAGGAACTGCAAGAAAAAGATGACCTATGGCCCTAGACGCACCCAGTCTCGAAGACCGCCCCTGTAGGAGCACTTTAGCACGCGAAGACGTTCAGCGACCGTTCGGGTCACAGGAACCTTTATATTTTTACCATATCCTAATGTGTTACTTAGCGGCACTCTTCACCACCTCAATCATGCCGCAGCCACCGGCGTTTTTTTCGCCCAGGCCGCATTCATAGCCGATGCGGAACAGGTCCGGCGAACCGGAGAGCGTAAACGGGGCGAATGCGCCGACCATCTGGATGTCCTTATACGTTATCAATTTGGTGCCCTTGTGGGTGGCCAGATAGTCGGGGTCGAAGTGGAGCGCGAGGCGGGTGTCGGTTGGTGCGCCGCCGTGCAGGGCGGCATATTTGCCTAACAGGTTGCACCCGATGCGCTCGCTCCATCCGGGGTCTTTGGGGCGCAGGTAGCGCGTCTTCCTCTGGCCGTCGCTCATTTCACCCACTCCCACCACAATCGGCGAGAGACACTTGAAATGCATGGTGGAAGTGAACTCCGGGGCGGGCAAGGTTTCGGCTCCGGCGATGAGCACTGTCTGGCTGCCAATGCGCAGCACGCCTGCGCTCAACAAGCCTGTTGCCAGTTCGCGCAGAAATTGCTCGACGGGCGAGGCGATCTGCCAATAAATGGGGCCAGGGCTAAGCCACAGGCGGTCGCCCGAGATGCGCGAACGCGCGGCCCAGAGTTGAGAGAAGGTAAACAACTTAAAGCGGCGGTGGGGCAAAGTGGTGCCTGTCGCTGGCGACTCGTCCGGCTCCACCGCAAGCGGAGCATAACCCTGATCATGCAAGAAGCGCGCATACTCTCGATTCGAGTCTTCCAGGAAGCGATAGACGGCGCTGGCTAATGGATACTGATAATTTAGTGGAATAGTAGTTGGTTGCTCCACCTGAAACGTCACGCGCAAGCGCATCGAATTTCCTTTCGCCAGATTATGCTTCCATTATAGGACATCTTTTATTGTAAGAGAGCCGGTGGGACAACTGTCTGTCCTACCCTCCTCGCCAATTTAAAAATCCTCAGATATTTTATGCGGGTGGATTTTTGTCGGTGTCGGATGCGTACAAGGCAAGCATTGCGGCGGCATCCTGCCGTATCATGCGGCGCAAGACAGGTGGCTCCAAGACCTCGGCTTTAGCACCCCAGCGCAGCAGTTCATTGCGGATGCCCTGCAAACCGCTGACGGTGCCACGCAGCAACAGAGAACCGTCGGGTTGGAGCATAAGTGAGTGAGCAAACCCCCAGCGGTAGCGCCGCGCCCAGCGTGCAATATCGGGAGTGAAGCGCACTACAATGCTCACCGGTTCGCCCCGTAGCATATGCACCGCGCCTTCCAAAAACCTGGCTAATGAGAAATCCACCGGGGCCACGAAGCGTGCCTGCGTCGGCTCCACGGCATGAATGGCATCTAAAGCGAACAGGCGCACCTCTTTACGTTCCGGGCAGTAAGCCACCAGGTTAAGATAGCCGCTCTGTAAGGCCAATGCGTACGGATTGACGGGCCGCCATGAGGTATTATCGCGTGAGATGGAGTAGTAGAGTATCTGCACCGTGCGGTGTTGCCGGGCCGCGCTCACCAACTCCGGCAGCGGAGCACCGCTGTAATCACGCCGCAGGCTACTCTCCACCTGAATAATACTGCGCACCGCCAGCAGTTCATCGCGCAATATCAACGGTAGGCGTGCTGCCAATTTGTCGAGCGCCGAACGTGCCTGAGCCGCCTGCGGCAACCCCCCTTGTTGCAGCACGGCCTGGCCGAGCAGGGCCAGTGCCGCCACTTCCGGCAGCGACAGATCTACTGTGAGTTGCGGCAAGGGCTGCTCGAGGACATAGGACTGTTGGGTGGGTTCCCACGGGCACACAGCCCCCAGGCTTTCCAGACGATCTAGGTCACGTCGCACCGTCTTGACCGAGCATCCACAGGCCGCCGCCAGGTCTTGCCGAGTGATGCGCCCAGCCATACTTAAGATGCTGTAGATCAGAAAGAGCCGCGCCACCGGGTGAAACGGGTCAGGCGGCAGCAGGCCGTTCTGTCCGAGGGTGTTTTTGTTGTTGTCTTTGAGTTTCATCCTCCGATAGTTTTACTTCGTATCTTTGAAAGGCATAGGGTTCCTTGCTTTGGCAAGCCAATTCTTTCTCTATCGCACTCTGGAATGCACCGACTGATTTGTGGACTGGCAGAAGTGGTCATTAGAAGATGATATAACAATAACTTGATCGTCTCTTGCGCTTCCTCTTCTGAGAGTGCTCGGCCAATACATCAAATTCTTGGGTGAACTCAGATAGGGGCTTATTAATAGCTTGGTAGAAGGCACGAAACTCCTCTAAATTCATGAGCGGGTGCCCGCTTCATGGCTCTCATAGCCCTCAAAACTGCTAGGGACTTTGCACTTTTACATAGGGCTAAGACATTATACAGGGTATGAATATACAGAAATCTGGGGCCGCTTCAGATCCTGGGTGAGCGTGAGAATTTGTGCAAAGCCTCTATGATCAAGCATGTATCGTGGAATAATGGCTAAAAAAGTCTGGCCTGGGTATGTTTGATAGTTCCTGACTCGAATCAGTCTGGCTGATCCGAGACCAGAATGCTTCTACCATTACGTTCAGCTATCAAGCTCGCAATACCACTTCAATTTCTCTGCTGAATATTGCCCTATAGAACATTCCAGTTGCCTTCGCGTAGCATGAGCAGCGATAGTTGGGGTGCCATCAGGAAAGATACAGGGATTCCCTATGGGGATGAAGTTCAGACCAAAGTGGGTGGCGAATGTGTCTAACCAATCCACTTCTACCTCTATGTAGAAATCGTTTAAGTGGCGGTGTAGGGCTACTCTATAAAAGAGCTTGAAAAGTAATTCAATACAGTGCTGAAAAGCTCGCCTCGATCCAAGGGTGCGGACAGTTGGATTAATAACTAAGCGAGAGATTTCTGCAGCACCATCGCGGATTAAAGTGTGGGGTTGCTCCGGCAGAAGTAAACAGCTAAATTCTTGGTTGAGCATGAAGCCAACTGCGGGATGCCATATGAGTAATCGCAGATAAGCTAAAACTTCCTGCTCCCTAAACACAGCTAAGTGGTGGGCAAAGGGGTCATATTTATCCGCCTCATGTCCAGGATCAGTGGGGTTAGCTTCCACCCATCTTTTCTGGCACACAAAATAGTCGTAACGCAGTCGCTGACAGGCTCTCATTTCCTCACCATCGGCAGTAGTGATAAGGCGCGCCAATAGGTTACCGTCAGCGATGGAGATCTCCTCAATATTCTGATCCCGTGAGCACAGACGTAGCAGACCCTCCGATGCTCCCTTCTTCCAATCCATAATGCTCTCGTTGTAGCTATTGCATGTAGTTAAATATACAATAAACGACTATCAGAAAAGCGGAATTTTGTATATTCAAAAACGGACTTTATCATCCTTTTAGGGTGAGAGCATATAGAAAAGTCCGTTTTTACACGTGAATACCAACTATTTCTCCGGCATTTGCGCAATACTCGGAAAGCAAAAGGGCTGACACAGATCGAGATCGGTAGCCGACTTGGTCAAACTCAAACATTTGTCAGCCGGTATGAGCGAGGGGAAAGGCGTATTGATGTCATTGAACTTCGTGCGATTTGCACAGCAATGGGCATTCCGTATCTCAAGTTTTTACGAAGCTTAGAGACAGCATTAACTAATCTTCCTGCGGAAGATTAACACCGCACCTCTCACTTTAGGTAATAGGAGGCCCCCGAGTTCATTCATAATCCCGTCTATACCAATGCATAAGGTTATAAGCAGGTTGCGCGAAGTATCACGTCAAATTAATAGCGGCAAGGTAACAACGGCGCGTACGAGTTTCCGATAGTCGATGTAGTAGAGGTGCCGCCAAAGGGTAACGTCAATTTGCGCTTTCAGTTTGTATATATTGGGCTGCATGTGGCAAAACAAGCATGGTGCTGGTTAATTGCAGTCAAGGCCACGCATTGGTGGATTGTCAACGAGGAGCAGAGCCATGAAAGATGAAGAGCGTTTCAAGCTGTTAGCTGGCCCCTATAAGTCGCCCAAGGTCAAGATCGGCGATCCAATGGTGGATGAGATTCGCGGCCCCGTAGAAGTGGGGACGTGGAGCAAAGGCAAGATTCCCTGGCCGTGCATCCGCACGGCGGGACGCAGCGCCTTTGTCCTGACAGGGGACTTGGTGAAAGCTGTCCAAAACGAATCATCCTTAGCCATTCAGCACTGGTGGGGTGTCAGTCCTTCGACAGTGCATCGCTGGCGCAAAGCCTTGGGCTGCGACCAATACAATGAAGGCACGCTCAGACTCCATCGAGAATGGAAACCAGAAAAGATCTCGGCTGCCGATGCTAAAAGGGGCCAGCGCAAAGGGGCGTCCCCTGAATCACGCGCTAAGATGACCGCCAATATCCGGGCGCGGGGTTACTACCATCTCGGTCAGCGGGGGTGGACTAAGGAGGAGGAAGCGGTGTTGGGCACGATGTCGGACCCCGCCGCTGCCATCAAATTAGGCCGCACCTTAAAAGCGGTTGGCATGTGGCGGCGCAGAATGGGCATACCCGCCCACAACACCCGCCAGTCGCAGTTCTCCAACAAAAATACCATTGCCTTAGATGCCGAAAAACTCACCAGGCGACGATTGGAACTGCGTCTCTCACAGAAAGCGGTGGCCAAAAAAGCAGGCATGGATCCGACCCACCTGTCGCAATTAGAGACGGGGTTTTGGCGGCGGATGAAGCCTGATACCATGCGGCGCATGGCTAAAGCCCTCAAGTGCGATGTCAGTGATTTGACGATGGTTTTGCCGGATGCTGTGGAAACTGCGGCAGCCGCCAGCGCGTAAGCGATAGCCAAGTGGACATGACTACGCACTTCTCGCAGCAGAAAGCGCAGAAAAGGGTAGGCGCTGGCAATTAACCTTGTCTGCAATATCGCTTGGTTTAATAGGTAGACGTTGGAAGTTGTGGAAAAAATTCATAACTCTTGGGTGGCATGGCTCTTGGATGTTATGCGTTTATGCTCGCAGGCTATACCAGTCCGGTTCGGCTCCGGTCAGGTCCACCTCGGCCAGGACTCGCCACAGCACAGACTTGTCTAGCTTAGGCTCATCAACCTGGCTTAAAGCATCATCAACCAGAGCAGCAATCATTAGGGTGCCGTGCTCTTCATCGAAGAGGTAGACGAATCGGCAACCGAGGCCAATGGCGTTGCGCTGCGTCACCGGGTGAGCCGGGTCATGGCGCTCGCCGTGGCAATAGCAAGCAGGAGCTCGCAGCCCATCCGGTGCCGGAGCGTCTGATGCATCAACGCGCGGTGCCACAAAGCCCGGCAGCAGCTTAAAATTGGTGCCCACAATGCTGCTCCATCCGGCAGGATGCTCATCAATAAAGAATTGCAGCATGGCTTTGAGGTTCTGCTGAAAGTGGTTGTGGTATACGTGCCAGAGGGTCTTGCCGAGGTCGGGTGGAGCGGAATCATGGTGGATGTAGCTCCCGGTAAAACGCAGGGGCTGTTGCTGTAGTAGTCGGGCGATAGCGCCTTGTGTAGCCATAGGCTCCTTTCTTTTAATCAGACTAAGTTAGAGGGATTGCGGATGCTGCATGGGTGTGTAGTGGGGGAGATGCTGCCACCCAGCGAAGAGAAGCAGGTTAGCGGTAGGGATGAATAATCAGTAGGCTAATGACCTAATTGGCTTTATGGCTCTGGAGGCTGCATCCGGCTTGCCATAGGGTCTCCTGCACCTCCATTACTACCAGAAAGCAAGGGCAAGTCAATAGCCTGTTCACCCTGAGAATCTTATGGTTAGCACGCGTACCTGTCCCCACCAAGATTTGCCGCCCAAGATAGCACTCTTGGGGTAGATTGTTGCCCTCATGCAACGAGGATGGAACTCTGAGAGCTACGAGCCTATGCTGAAATCGCGTCTGCCAAAAGTTGCTTTTGCATGAGGCATAATCATTGTCACTCATCTAATAGTTCCACCATGTCCAGCTATTCTCATAGCACTGACTCGTCACTTGCTGATTTTAACCTCATCCAGGGGGATTGCCGTCACCTGCCGCTGCCGGATGGCAGCGTGCATTGTATTGTGACGAGTCCCCCTTACTGACTGGAATCTCCGTGACTATGGCACTGCCTCCTGGCAAGGCGGTGATCCGGCCTGTGTCCATACGGTTGTACTCAACCCAGCGCATGATGCAGCCGTAGCGACTAAAAATGGTAATGCTGCCACCCGGCAGATAAGCCCTCTGCATGGCTCGATATGCGTTCAGTGTGGAGCAGAGCGCATAGACCACCAAATTGGGCTGGAGCAGATACCAGACTGCCTATCCTGGGCCCGACAGAAAGTTCCCTGCGCAAACTGCTATGTTTGTAGGCTGCGCGTGATCTTTCAAGAACTATGGCGGGTGCTGCGTGATGATGGGACAGTCTGGCTGAACTTAGGCGACTCCTATGCCCAAGCCGGTGGCAGCAACTCTGTCCCTCCCAAACCTGGACAGGAAGCTAAAAGACGCCCGCTACCTGAAGCAGCTCGCACGCTCTCCCGTTGGCGTGCATTACCGGGCCTCAAAAAGAAAGACTTGGTTGGTATCCCCTGGCGCGTAGCCTTGGCCCTACAAGCGGATGGCTGGTACCTGAGAACCGACATCATCTGGGCCAAAGGCAACCCCATGCCCGAAAGCGTCACGGATCGCCCCACTCGATCTCATGAATATCTTTTCTTACTCACCAAATCGCAACGCTATTACTACGACCACATCGCTATCGCTGAACCGATTGCCGAAGTCTCCAAACAGCGGTATGCCCAAGCCAATTTGCCTACCCAACACGGCGGCTTTAAGCAAGAACAGTATGCAGCCGGATTACCGGGACAGAAAGCACGCAACCGTCGTCCCGCTGAGATTCTTAAGTCCTTAGCTTATAGTCACAATCAAACCCGTAATGCTCGCTCCGTCTGGCATATCAACACCCAGCCGACCCGGCTGGCGCACTTTGCCACCTTCCCGCAAGAACTGCCGCGCCGCTGTATCCGCGCTGGCACCAGTGAGCAGGGGTGCTGCCCGCGCTGTGGCCGTCCGTGGCAACGTGTCGTGAAGCAACACCCAACTCCTCATAGCGGCATCACGACCAGTCTCTATCCCCCCGCCAGCAATGGCTACCGCGTCTCCTTACTGCGCAACGCGGCTCGTGCTCAGGGAGATGCATCTATGCAGGCGGCGCAAACCGTAGGCTGGACAGCAGGCTGTGCCTGCCCCGCTCATGAGCCAGAGCCCTGCACGGTCTTAGATCCCTTTATGGGTTCCGGTACCACCGGGGTGGTTGCTACCACAGAAGGCCGTAACTTTATTGGCATTGATCTCAATGCTCGCTATGTGGCGATGGCACGGGAGCGATTGAAAACGGTGTTACAAGCAGCAGCCACCTCCACAGAGAAGCGGCGCAGCAGATAAGGCAGGATTCATAGAAAGTATCACCATACAAAAACCGCGGGCACTCATTGATGAATGCGCCGCGGGCAAAAATAATGAGGTGCCTCATGACAACATGGTGCATCTACTTTTGTTTCATAGCCTGAGCTTTTAGACGCTCCTGGCGCTGTAGCTCAAGCAAGAGTTGGGAGGCTTGCTCGTAATTTAGTGCAGTTACCGTATTTTGACTAAAGCGAGCTTGCAGTAACTGTGCTAACGGCTCCTGGCTCAATGGGGAACGGGCGACCAGAACCTCAATGGCCCGACACTGTGCCGGTGTCGCTGGCTTTGGTATCCCCCCAGCCTCAGCGCTGACCAGTGCTGCGCTATCTGTCGGCACCTGGCTCAGTTGGGTTCCTCCCTCCACCGTAGGCAGTTCTCGGTGCTGCATAGCAGTGAGTCTGGTTGGGGTGGTCAGTACCCTGTGCTGCGGGGTGTCGGCCAAGCATAGTTCCCGATAGTCACAGAACCGGCACCAGTAGCCAAAGCGTGGCTCAAAGCCCGTCTCAATGCCACTGGGATCGCTCCCACTGGCATTGAGACGGGGCAAGACACTGTGCCGCAGAATCCCTTGCGTCAACCGCTGCACGTCCTGCGGGGTGCGGGTCGTCACAAGCTGACTATGGTCGCGCAGATGGTAATGGACGATGCGCTCTACAGGGCGCTTAAAGACCTGTTCGGCAGCATACGCATAGAGCGTAAGCTGCAAGTCATCGCGTAAAGCTTGAGGAGTGGGCTTACGCTGTCCTGTCTTGTAGTCCATAACCACCAAGCTATTCTCCTGCATATCAATGCGGTCAATAATGCCTGCTAACACACAGTCTTCCCAGCGCAGTTCAAAGGGGAACTCAACGGCCAGGGGAGCCGCTGCTTCTTGCTGTAGGGCAATATAGCCGCGCAGCATGTCATCGGCCAAGTCCCAGTAGGTCTGAGCCCCAGCACTGCCCTCGGTGAATAGCGGCTGCTCGGCTTCCAGGGCAGCCCGCCATAGCGCATCGAACTCACGAAAGCCAGCTTCGACATCGAGTGTGGCGGTCTGCTGTTCGGCAGCGACATGCAAGCGGTAGAGCGTCTGGTGCATGACGCGGCCAAAGACTACGGCTCCGGTGGGCACGGCGGGGATATTATCCAGATAAGCATAGCGGTATTTGCGGGGGCAGGTCAGATACGCCTTGATGCGGGTGGCACTGAGTCGGATCACCAGTCCACCTCCATATCACCAGCACTCCCGTGTGGGTCTTGGGATGGTGGCCCGCTGACCTCGGTCGCCTCAAAGAGTTGCTTGGCTAATTCGATACCAAGATGTGGCCGTTTTGCCAAGGCTTTGCGGAGCCGCCGTAAGTGTTGGGCGACGTGTTTAGCTAAGGCGCGCGACAGATGGACATTGCGGCTGCGTTTGTGCTGTGCCAGCGTTTCGACGGCACGCTCATATTGCCGCAGCCAGTCCAGCACCTGAGCACGACAGGTTGGGCAGAGTTCAGGCGGGAGCGGCACGGCTGGCATCGTTATAGACCGTTTGCGGCTACTGCCGTTGGACAGGTCGGTATCTCCACGGCCAGTGCTACCATTGCGGCTGTGAGTGGGGGTGTGATTCATACAAAGACTCCTTGGGTTGTCAATGAGCAAGTGGCCTTCTACCGAGGCGGCAGAAAGAACACGCCCTCTGTGCCCACTGTAGCCTGCTGCCTTCGCTTTACAACGTGAGTTGCTTCTATGCGCCACCAACCAGTACAGAGGCGATTGCCTACGGCACTACGTCTGACCCCGATGCGGTGAGGAGAAAGAAGGTGGGTGCCTATCAGAAAAGCCGTCCGTGAATTTCATGGACGGCTTAGACGTGAAGGGATCAACGCTTCGAGGTGGCATTCAGAGTCGCGTGTTGGGGACGTGTGTGCCCCTTCAAAACAGTGATCCTTGCCCCTCATGAGGCACCTGCTGCTTGCGACGGCGCTTAAGAATTGGTGTCACGGTGACTTGCGCCTGGGCATCATGCTCGGTGTCAGCGAGATAGCCGTGGGCTTGGGGAGGTGCCGTCTCAACCATATGGTCAGAGAGGCGAGCGGCCACGGTCATGGGGGAACCCTCAGCACCTTTAACCATCTCAGCCGTGTCAGTCAGAGTTATCTGATCGGGAACCATTACTATTGGCGCGGTACGGTCGCTGCTGGTGGCGGGTGAGCTACCCGCTTCCTCTGAGGCCGTTGCTGGGGCATGGGTGTCTTGGCTCTGTTCAGTCCCTGGCATCTGACTGATGCGGTGTAAGTCGCCATCTAACCAGGAGATGGGACGTACCATCCAGGGAGCATAAAGATAGCCGTTCACGAGGGAAGCCTTGCAGAGCACCGGATCAATGTCCATCCCATACAGCCGGAGGGTGTAGTTGCTGGCATAGAGGGGAAAGCGCCCCGTGCCAATGCACGGATCCATCATGGTTTCGGTGCGATGGTCTTTCCCTTCGTCAAAGACCATCCGCGTCATCACCTCGCATATCGAATGCGGCGTCGCATAAAAGCCTTGCTTGCGGCCATAGAAATTGTCCCCTAGAATGTCGCCCCAGTAGTCATACGGCCACAGCAAGAGGGCATCAATATTTACTACCTGGTACAAGCGGTCGCTGGCTCCCGTGCAGCCGGACGGCTCTACTGGTAGCTCCTGATGACCGGGGTGGCCAAAGGCGAATAATAGCCAATCAAAAAGGTAGTTAACATATTGCCAATTGCCCCACGTCTGCCAGGAGCCGTGACCTGGAATGCAGTTAAGACTGGCCTCTAACATCTTGCGGGTGCGGGGATGGGGAGAACCGAGAAACTCGATACGGGGAATCGGCTCAGTCGGTAACTGGCCGTTGCCACAACAGCACTGAAACCAATAATCCCACCGTTGCCAGAGCCAATCATCCAGGCGCAGCAGGATGGGTAGCATCCACCCGTGTGTCAATTCACGGTGAACAGTGGGATCAGGCGCCTTGATGGAAAAATTGTCGAAGTGCTGGCGGGTCTGGCAGATATGCGAGGGTACAGCGCAGGAATGCTCGTGAGCGTCAAGCTGTGGGGACGTGGGTGTTGCTGATGCCGCGAGTGATGGCGGTAATTCGGTTTGCATGGAGCCTCCAAGAGAAGATGAGTGTCAATGAACACGGGGGCCTGCGTAGGGTTCTACAGCAGTCTCTTGGGGCCACTCTAAATGTATGGTGAGAGCGAGACAATAGTGGGTGTTTCAATGCACGGCAACGGCTTGCCAGTTAAGTATTAAGCTTGCTCATTATAGAAAGTGAGGGTGCTGCTATAATGCCATTTCAGTACAGGAAAAAGAAAATTCTGTATCCTGGTTGAGTGGGGGGTTACGAACGAGTAAGAACACTCTGTAGATAGAGTTTTGTAGTTTGAATGGCTTAGCATAGCAGGGGAGATTAGCTAGTAGCCATTAGAGTTCGCTAATGGCGCGCTTTATTAACCTCGTACGCCAAGGAATAGGAGTAAGAGCCTGAGTAGATAGGTGCTATCTTACTTCTTACCAGGGCTGCGCTTCACTGGTTTCTTGTCGGCTTCAACCCGCCGTTCTAAATCGGTGGCAAACGTGCTGAACGGCACGCCGAATACACGGCAGAATTCATACATCTGTGCGACATCAACCCGGTTATGCCCGTTTTCGCATTTGGCAACATAGCTGTGCGAACGATTCAATCGCTCCGCCACTTCGCGTAGCGTCAGCCCCGATGCTTGTCGCATTGCTTTCAACTGCTCCAAGAAAAGCTGGTATTCCCTCGTATAAACACTTTTAGCCACATGAAGAGCATATTTTTTTCTTAGCCTTGGGTCGTAATGCGACCCAAAAATTGCTATACTGCGGGCTGATACCTATGTCGTTTATATCCACTGCCTGCCATGAAAAGCTCTAACTCAACACCGTTTGAGGCTGTAACGATTCAACAAGGGAGATTCGTCGCACGATCCGTTACCCCCTCACAGCACACAGCAATGGCGGCGATTCAGGGGCTACGCTACCGGTATTTCGTGACTCACAAAAAGTGGATCACACGGCATTCCCTAACACCCGGCTACGAGACGGATCGCTACGATAGTGACAGCCATCATCTGGCAGTGTTTGAGGAGGAGAGACTGTTAGGTTACCTACGAGCTCTGCCCTGGGGTGAAGATACAGGATTCATGCTGGATCATGAATTCCGCTGCTTGGTGCCTGATGAGGAGTTCTCCAACTTGCATCGGCAAAATAGCCTGGAGATTTCGCGTCTCGTGCTCACGCCAGACTTGTCAGCCGATGTTAGCTTTCTCGTCACAGAACTACTCTTTAAGTTGCTCTACTATTGTTGCTTGGAACAGCAGATTGAACATCTCTATGCTGTTGTGGAAGTGGGTTGGCTGCGCCGCTTTAAATCCTGCTTCCACCTTCCCTTTCAGCCGCTTGGCGCTTCCCAACGTTTTCCTGACGGCACACGGACAGTAGCCATCCACGCGGGGGTGCGGGAATTGGAACAATCTCTGCGGGCAGCAGTACCGCAGAAACTGCGGTGGTATCAGCAGCGGTAAAGCATCCAGTTCCATAGGTGCTACACTTCTGCTATTGTGAAGGCAATGGAAAGCATTGCCACTCTTCTCTTCATTGTCTCCACTGTAAACCTTTGCTTAGCAGGTTTGGTATTCTGGCGCAGACCACAGGCTGAGATCAACCGGGTCTTTGCCGTCACCGCTTCGTCTGTTGCGGCATGGACGGTAACAAACGCTCTGTTCCAGGCCACGGAATCTGTGGCGGCAGCGACACTATGGGCAAATATCAGTTATGTCAGTGCCTTAATTGTCGTGGCCTCACTGTTTCACTTCTCCCAAATTTATCCTGCCCACGGTGACCACCTACACCGCCGGATAGCACCTCATGCCGCGTGGGGCTTATGGTTGGTGACGATCTTCTGTGGTATCATGCCGTTCTTGCCGCACTTCGTCATTAACCATGTCGAACTGACACCAGAGCGGCGCATTATCACCAATCCCGGCTTTTATCTGCTTGCACTATTCATTTTCGCTACCGTGCTGGGTGCTATGCGTTCTCTGCTGAGGAGTCTGATTGTTACACACGGCAAGGAGCGGATGCAGGCTCGCTATGTGTTGACGGGAATGGCCGTGACTGCTGCGTTCGGGCTGATCTGCAACCTCGTCTTACCACTCCTCAATAACTATTCGTTGGTCTGGCTTGGTCCAGCATCGTCACTGGTATTTGTCGGCTGCACGGTTTACTCCATCATCAAAGAGCGCTTGTTCGATATCCGCATCATTATCCACCGCAGCCTCGTCTACGGATTGTTACTATCGATCATCAGTGGAATCTACAGCGCCATCGAGTTCGGCCTGACAGACCTATTGCAGCGGAGCACGACGGGAAATCAACACCCACTACTTGCTAATATTGGCACCGCCGTTCTAGTCAGCTTATGTGTCCAACCGGTGCGGAAGTGGTTGGAACGGCAGCTTGACCGAATGATCTTTCAGCGCAGGCGCAAATACAAGCAAAAATAAAGCGGCTGTAGATGTCAACGGCGATAAAGGTAAAGAGACCCCCAAAGTCGATGTTAGCCATCTGCACCACTTTGCGGGCCGCACTTGCTGGCCGTGCTGCTCAAGGCCCCGCAGCCAGAGCCGGATCGTCTCGCGGTCACGCCCCAACCGCCGTGCAATGGCTGACTTACTTAACCCTTGCTCAAACAACTCTTGAGCCAATACTATGTCCGTTTGTTTTTCCATGTCCATAGTCTGAGAGGAAGACTCAAACTGGCGGAAACTTACGGAGAATATTACGAGGACTCATGTACTCCCATCAGATACTCTATAATTTAGGCACCACGCACTTACCAATTGAATCCGCGAATTGTCCGCTAAAATTGCAGGCGTCTTATCCCAATTATTGAAATTCCTTTGAATGAAGTGAAGTGACATCCATATCCAATGGACAGGTATTATGCTTGCTCGCCGAGCCTTTCCTTAAGCTTCTGAATTAGCGTCTGACTCCTTTGTGGATTTTGGTCACTTCGAGTATTCAAATAAGAGAACACAGCATCGTTAACTATCGGATCAGCTTGCATACGCTGCACAATGTCGTTTAGTGTTGGGTTATTTTCTCCCGCAGTTTCAAAACCGCCCAACAGCTCAAATCCCAGGTAGATATCAAGAGCAGAGCGTAGTTCCCCACCATTAGCATTTAAAACCGCTTCTTCCTCTTGTTCTTTCTGAACAATAGCATTAAAGGTTTCATCGTCTATGGGTCTATGATGAGCATGGATACTGTCTTGCTTTTTTCCATAGATAGCATCTAAAGCTCTCTCAATTGCTTCATCATTTTGGCTGTCACTAGAAATATCGGTTTGGGGTATCTGCTCTATTTGTGACTGTGCTTGTGGGATCTCATCTTCTTTCATATAGCATAGTTAGGAAATCTTACGAATGTTTTTCCTAACATAGCACACTGCCTCGGTGAAGTAAATCTCGTCCATGACAGTGGGGGTCATGCTCGCAAAATTCGCGGCTAAAAGAGCAAACCAGGCATAAACCTGTGCTTAAGCTGTCCGCGCCTGACCGTCTCCGTCGCATGACACCCTGGCACAGGCCATGGAGAATCGGCAGTCGCTGTCCCGGCCTTCTGGCCGTACGCCGTGTTCCTGTTACATACCTTAAGTCGCCAGGAAAGAGAAAGGAGGTGAAATAAGAGCTATGAAATTCGTGCGCCCTCTCACAGAAGTCGAAACTCAAAGCTTAGTGCAGCTAAATAAAAATGGGGCCACGCACTTATAGCAACACTTGGTCTCGCGCATGTGGGATTCTTCGTAACTCCTACCGATAAGCTACAGAGTCAATCCACGTATTAGTGCTTATCAGCCGCCGAGCCATTGCTGTTCTTGGACGGATTCCGCGACCGTCTCGTAAGCTTCTGGCGACATCTCGCGTGCCTCGACCTGACCCCCTAAAGCTGCTTCGACGGCTGACGTTAAATCCAGGCAAGACATGCCCTTAACCCCGCGCACCTCAAGGCGCACCTGACCATCCCTTTCGATGAAGACTTCGATCTCTTGCAACTCCATTATATTTGCCCCTTTACTCAACTCACGTCATGCGTCGTAACACAAGATGAATGCATCCATCTCGTTCTTGTTCCTCAGTAACGAGCGAAAAGCCTTGTTCTTCCAGCTTGGCTCTGGCCGCGTTGTAGGCATAGCGTTGTGTCACCTGCTGGAGGAAATCCGCTTGCCTGATGTCACGAATGCCCCACCAATCAGCGACCATTTCATAGGCGTTGCCCGTTTTGTGGAAGCCGATGTCGTAACCGCTGTTGCGAGTCGAGATTTTGACTTCGACGCGGGTGCGATTGCTGCCATAGCCTAGAACCTCGACGTTGCCTTCTTCGCAGGTATAGCCCAAATCCTTGAGGGCCTGCACCAGATGTTCCTGCACAACCATCTGCGTTTTGATGCGGCTGAAATGCGACATGATACCCTCCGTCACGTTAATTTAACCACCGGATAGTTATGGTGCGTCACCTGTCGGGTCCTTACATCGCGGGCAGTAAGCAAAAGGCGCTTGTTGCCGTCAACCGAGAACTCGACTTCAAAGCGTGGTTCGCCCGCTTGTGTGGCTGGTGGATTGGCATGCAGAAAAGTCGGGGTATGCTCGTTCATCCAGAAATGAGTGCGACGTTCTTCCTCATCCGCAGTGACTCGCATGACGCGCGCGGCGCCAGACGAGTCAAACACCAATTCCATTGGTTGCCCATTCAGCCCATCTACATCGTTCCGCCAGCGCGACTCACCAACCTCAAAAATGGCGATGCCGAGTTGCGTCTGCCCAGCATACGATGCTTTCACGGTCAATCGCGATACCGCTTCCGGCGTCGGATAAAGCGTGCCGCGTTTGACCAGCAGGCGATAATCGTAGCTACTTTTGGATGAGTCCACGAAGCGGATAGCGTAGTCGTGCTGGATGTAGTCGTAGAAATCTATGCCAGCCACGAACGCCGCCGCGCCACGGGCTACCGCATCCAGTGGGCGGTGCAGGAGCACTCGGTCCTTGCCGAAAATGCGCCGCACTGCGCGTTGCACTGACGGGATTTGGCTGCTGCCCCCAACCAACAGTACAGCCTTGACGTTTTCCTCCTGGTAGCCCCGCTCGCGAGCGGCGTTCAGCGCGCGGCGGATAGTATGGTCGAGCCGCGTGAAGACGTCTTGTTCATCAAGCAGGTCTTCAAACCGGCTGCGGGTGAACTCCGCTGCCAGCACCGCGCCGCTGTGCGGATTAACCACAGTAACGTCGGCTTGCTCGTGATCGGACAAACGCTCTTTAGCACGCTCGCACTCCACTAGCAGGGCATTGCTGAGCGGACGGACATCCTCGTCGGCATCGCTGCGCCCCATTTGCCGTAGCGCATCCTGGAACAGCCACTGGTCAATAGTCGCGCCGCCCACCTCTGTCCCGGCCTTGCCTAGGACGCGACAGCGCCGCCCCGGTGCCGATTCCGTCTCCTCTTCAATGAGCACCACCGCCACGTCCAGCGTGCCGCCGCCAAAATCGAAAATGAGATAAACATCGCCTGGCTGGATGTGCGCGCCATAGCCCAACGCGGCGGCGGACGGCTCGTCAATCAGGCGGAAGCGCAGCATCCCGGCGGTTTCGGCGACATTGGCCAGCCAGTTCTCGTAATGCTCGTAAGCCTCGACGGGCACCGTGAATGCGACTTCCTCATCGCCGATTTGGAGTTCATCAGCGGCAAAGAGCAACACGCTTGATAAGAAGTCGCGTCCGGCGTCGGAATGCGAAAGTACACGGCCATCGAAGCGCACTTTGACTGGGCTGCGGTTTGCAATGTAGCGTTTCATCCAACGTAGCGTGCGCTCGGAGTGATAGAGGTTGTGCTGCAAGACCTGTGCGCCGACCCAGCGCCGTCGGTCGGCAGCATAGTGGATTACGGAGGGCACAACGGAGACTTGCTCCTCGTCCTGTTGATACCAACGTCCATAGTCGGGCACATACAGTGGAGTACCCTCTCGCCGTGTCTCGTCCCAGACTGCTACTACGGTATTTGAAGTGCCAAAATCAACAGCCAAACGCCCAGGCATTTTGCACTCTTTCTTGTATTCACTACAGGGGACACGGAAAGCTGTATAAACAATTCTCCGGAGCCCCTGTGACTAAAGATTTTCCACGCTGGCTTTACGTAGCATCTTGCCACGATAGGATGCACCCACGAAGCGGATCACTACGGTTTGTCCTGGTTGTATGTCGCCGTTGAGGGGCTCGTGACAATTGGGATCGAAGAGCACGCTTTCGCCCACGTGGCCCTCCAGCATCAGGCCGCCCGTTTCGAGCGCGCGCACCAGACGTTTGGCGACCACCAGCACATCTTTAACCTGCACTGGCTGGCCACCCTGTTCCAGCAGGTGCGCCTGCGTCAGCAGTTGCACGGCGGGCGCAGCGGTGTCGGCGAGCAACCGTTCGCTTTGCGTCTGCACCGCCACCTGGACGCGGGCATTTTCGCCCCTGCGCTGGCGCACCAACTCCTGCTGGAGTTGGTGCGCTGCCTGCTCACGCTCTTTCAATTCAAGCCGCAGGCTTTGTGCTTCGCGTCTGAGTGCGAGCACGTGCTCGTCGCGGTCACCAGTTTCCACTACGGCTTCTACTATCGGTGGCCCGAACCACCGTCTCAGCCAATCCATCGGCGCCTCTCCATGCTCCTCATTCTCTCAGTTCCCGATTCATCCGTCAAATTCAATGTCGAAGTCGTCAGCACGGATGGTGAGTATTTCGGCGAGTTCCATGTCGTTGATGGCCCGTCCGATGAATTTGCGCCGAATGAGGACTTCCGACGTGTGTAGCCGACGGTCTCCCCGTTAGCCGTGAAGATGCTCAGCGTTTTCATGCGCCTCGACACGCGGAAAGCCCAGATAGGCCAGCGCCTTGACCAACGCATCTCGTTCCATAATTTGCGTTCGCACCGTTGTGCAATGAGACATCGCGCCCTGTTGTAGCCGGTGATTTGAGCGTCTCAGTGAGAGGTCTCAATTTGCAGCGGCACGAATTGCTGCTCGGCCTCTCGAATCTCTTGAAACGACGCTGATTGAGCGCGGCCTTCGCGCAGCCAGGTACGCAACCCCTCAATCGTCTCGCGCGACGACACCGAAAGCGGGATCTGGCGTTTCAGGGCAGAGGAGACATCGCCGGTGGTGAACTCACGCTGCTCATTGAAGCCCACATACATCGCGTCAATGACAGCCTGCTCCAACTCGGCGCCAACGTAGCCTTCGCTTTCGCGGGCCAGTTGGCTGATATTGAAGTCCTGCGCGAAGCGGTTACGCTTGCACAGATGCACTGTGAGAATTTCCTGGCGCTCCTTAAATGTTGGCAAATCAAGAAAGAAAATTTCATCGAAGCGCCCTTTGCGGAGCAGTTCGGGCGGCAAACTGGTGATGTTGTTGGCGGTCGCCACCACGAATACAGGCGCTTTCTTGTCTTGCATCCACGACAGCAGTGCGCCGAAGACACGCTGGCTGGTACCACCGTCCGTACCGCCGACAGAGAACGCTTTCTCCATCTCATCGATAAAGAGCACACAAGGCGCGACGGTCTCGGCCAGGCGCAGGGCGCGACGCGTCCGCTCTTCCGATTCGCCGACTAGACTGCCGAACAAAGCACCCGCATCGAGTCTCAACAACGGCAGCCGCCACAGGCCACCGATCATCTTGGCTGTCAGGCTTTTGCCGGTGCCCGGTATGCCGATGAGAGCGATACCTTTCGGCGATGGCAATCCATAGTTGCGCGCCTCTTGGGTGAAGGCGCGCTCGCGCAGCCGCAGCCAGCTCTTGAGCACATCCAGTCCCCCCACGTCGTCGGGCGTCTCATGCACCGCGAAGAACTCTAACGCTTCGCTCTCGCGAATGATATGCTTCTTCTCTTCGGTGACGAGACCAATGTCGCGGTCATCCAACACGCCGTCGGACACAACCGCTTTAGCAAAGACTCTTTGCGCCTGGGACGCAGTTAGGCCCAACGCCGCCTGTACCAATTTTTCGCGCCCCATCTTGGTCAGATTCACCTTCACCCCTGGTGTCTCGGTAAGCCGGCCCAGCACCGTTTCCAACTCCGCTACAGCAGGCGGCGGGAACTCGACCACGACGACCTCGTCCTTCAATTCCTCTGGCAGGTTACGGAAAGGTGTAGTGACGAGAATGGACTTACGCGTGAACTTGAGCCCCTGCACCACGCTGCGCAACTTGCGCTTGACCTGACCATTACCCCAGCACTCGTGGAAGTCTTTGAGCACGAACAGGGTATCACCGTCCGCCTTGGCCACCTGCTCCAGCGCCGACAACGCATCTTTCGCCATCGGCACACCGGTGGTTCCCGCTAACACCTGAAAGCCATCGGCCAAGTCCCAGGTTAGGCAGGTGCGCTTGGTGCGCTCGCAGACGACCTTAACGGTTTGCAGCGCCCGTTCCTCCTCCGGCGTCACCAGCACCACGAGGGTAAAGCGCGCCCGCAGGTAAACGTCTAACTCTTGCTCGAACCTCATCTTCTCCACCTTTTATCCCTCAATCTCGATGTCGAACTCACCGACATCAATGCGCGACGGCGCGTCCGCGATGTCAATGTCGAACCGTCGCCGCCAGCGCATCAACGCCTCCATGAACTCCAGCCAGGCCCGCTCCCCTGCGGTGATTTTGTCGTCCCGCAGCGCGTTTTGCGCCCACGCTAAATCGTCCAGCGTCGTCTGCGTCACAGGCAAGCGTGTCAGCAAGCATAGCGTCAAATCCCACAACCGTACTGTATTGTCATAACTACCACTGGCCAGCAACCGCCCATCCGCGCTCAACGTCAGGCCACTGACAAAACTCGTGTGCCCTTTCAGCGTTTTGAGCAGTGTGCCTTCCGGCAGACGCCACAGCCGCACCGTATTGTCCCGACTGCTACTGGCCAGCAGCCGCCCATCCGCACTCAACGATAGGCAACGGACAAAATTCGTGTGCCCTTTCAGCGTCTTGAGCAGTGTGCCTTCCGGTAGACGCCACAGCCGTACCGTATTGTCCCCACTGCCACTGGCCAGCAGCCGCCCATCCGCACTCAATGCCAGGCTAGTGATTGCATCACGGTGCCCTTTCAGCGTCTTGAGCAGTGTGCCTTCCGGTAGACGCCACAGCCGTACCGTATTGTCCCCACTGCCACTGGCCAGCAACCGCCCATCCGCGCTCAACGTCGGGCAACTGTGCCCTTGCAGCGCCTTGAGCAGTGTGCCTTCCGGCAGGCGCCACAGCCGTACCGTATTGTCCCAACCACCACTGGACAACAACCGCCCATCCGCACTCAGCCCCAGGCATGTGACCTTATCCCTGTGACCTTCCAGTGTCGCTCGGCAGCGCACCAATCCTCCCAACTTGTCTGACGCCTCGGTGTCGCATGTCTCTGCCAGCCGCACCAGTTCCTCAAACCCGTCCCGCTCCGCTTCGCCTATGCACCACATCGCCTGCCGAATTTGCCGCAACAAGCGCTCGCTCCACAGCGGCGGCGCGACCTGCGCCAGACGCCACATTTCCTCGCCGCGCTGGCCCGAGCGCAGCACAGCCAGCGTCGTTTCCCACTCGGCGTCCGTCATCTCGCCCATTCGGAGGAGATGCCGCCCCCCATCCATCGTGAGGAAGGCGCCGCCCGTCACCACGCCGACCCACTCCACGCGCCCGGCCCGCCGCGCTTGGTCGGCGATGCGCTTACGCAGCGCCTCGTCTGCCGCTGCATAGGCCGCGCGCAGCAATGACTGGTCGAAATCGAGGCTATTGTATTTCTCCCACTGCTCGGTCAGGAAGAAGAACAGCGCCCGCGTCCCGGCCTCACGCGGCGCGTGGCCAACGGACAGCGCCGCCTCGCGCGCCAAGGGATGATCGTGTTCTATGACAGCAAGGCACAAGGCGTCCTGTGCCTCTGGCGAGCCATCGCGCACCAACAGCGCTACCGCCAGGCGCTGTTGCCATTCGCCGATCAGTGACGTCTGGCTGTAAAGTTGCTGCTGGAGTTTTTTCAGTCGTTTAGCATCCATGCTGATTCACCATTGCAACGGTTCGATCCCGCTCATCACGACTGTGCCGTCCGGCGTGATGATAACTTCGGCTTCGGGCACAGCTTGCAGATCAGCCAACGTATAACGTTCGGTAAGGAAATGGGCGGTTTTATTGGACGAACCACGTAAGTCGCGAGCAAGACGCCGACTTGCATCATAACGTCCGGCGAGAAGGATATCTACGCATGACAGCAACGCCATCGCGTCTGGCATCCGGTGAATCTCTTCCCACGAGAAGCCACTGAAGAGTACAACCGACAGTGCGGTTTCACGGCGCACCCGTCGCAATAAAGTCAGCAATGGCTGTAACTGTTGCAGCGGTTCGCCGCCACTGATAGTGACACCCTCAATGGCCCGGTCGGGTGCGGAGATGCGCCCGAACAACTCGTCCACCGTCGCCACTACTCCGCCACCATCTGAATGCGTTTCGGAATTGAAGCAGCCTGGACAGCCCAGAGAGCAGCCCTGCACCCAAAACACAGCACGCACGCCGGGACCGTTGACACGGCTGCACTGAACAAACTGATGCAGGCGCAAGCTATCGTCGCGTATCGGCATCTTCAATTTTGTAAACCTTGGCTTTAGCTGTGGTAAAGAAATTGTCGGCGCGGACTTTGTGTCAGATAGATCCGCAGCGTTGGAAAGGTGTTGGCATGGCACACCAACCGGTGAATGGGTGCCCTTACAGACGACAGACGGTGCATCTTCTCCGAAAGGGCTTTTGCATCGGCGAAAAAAGCACTGCCTTCAGTCCCGATACTAGAACAGGTTCTTTGTTGAAGGCGCGTTCGGCAACTGTTGATGAAATTCAAGCCTACACATGCCTTTCCGGATTGCTCATTGCTGATTAGTACTTCATACGTGCTGCCAATTGCACAAATAATTTTTAAGCCGCAAGCTTAAGTAGGTAATTAAACCGCGTTAACTATTTAATTAAATTTACCAGACCCGCAGCCAAGGGCACCTGCCAGATGGATTCTATGGCTCCCTCTTGCCGCACGCTATCAAAGGTAGTAAGCCAGAAGAGGTCACTGTTTTGTGCCGCCACAAGTGATTTCAGATTCTTTAATCTACCTATTGTGGTCGTAACTACAAGCGTTTTGAAGTTACTACATTCAAAGATCTCATTAAACAGTCCGCTTTCTAAGTATCGTTGGTGTGTCATGAGTTTGCCCATGAACTGCTGTGATGAAGTGTGTCCCAGGTCGACTTCGATAAAGTAGTTAAAGTAAGTATTATTATCTCGATGTGTCAGACGCACAAACGCATCAGGTTTAAAGACTTCCTTATGCCAGGCCCCCTGCTCATTGGCTCGAATATCGTACTCATGACGACAAAGTATCTCCGGCAGCCATCGTTCCAGTTCCACATCAGGGTGTTGTGCTATAGCCTCCCGAAACGCAATATAGAGGTCAACAATGGCGAGAGTATGTTCAATATAAGTGGGGGTCTCTGATCGCCGGTATTGACTCCTGACCGCACTGATGTCCATATCTAACTGTTTAGCCACGACGGGTAGAGCTGCTTTCCCAATAAAATACACGGCTTGTGCTCCGAAGGGGGCGGCAGGAGGATAATAGCGCGTGACATAGCCGTGGTCGAAGAGTTGGCGCAGGCGAGCATTACACCGCCCCACAGAACTAAAATAGAGTGCCTGAATCTGACTGCGCGACATGGCTCGGTGTAGAAACAGGTCGCCCAGCAATTGCGCGTCCCTAGCCTCCAATTGCAATCCTGCTGTAACCTGCGGGGTGAATCTACTGCGGCTCGTTTGGTTTATTGCCATTGGCACCCTTCTTTCGTGCTTTGCTGGTCTTTGGTTGTGCTTTACGAGTTTTGGGTTTAGCTTTCTCTGGTTGCTCTATGTCTGGCGTAGCAGTGGCTTGGTTCTCGACTGAAGGCTGCACGCCTGTCCCTCCTCTTGGCTTAGCGTCTGGTTGCTCATCATCTGGTATAGCGGCGGCTTTCTGCTTCGGCTTAAAGCTGGTGGTCTTGCCGTGTCGAATCTCGTAGGTGGGCTTCACTGTCTTAGCGGTTTTGGAATCAAGTGAGGCGAGAACTTGCTCACGCTCCTTTAATTCCTGCTCCACAGCAGCCCTGGCTCGTGCATAGGTGGCAAAGGAGGCTTGGCGTAAGGCAGCGACCTCTTGTGGCTTGACTTTGGGGTCAGGACAGCGGGCAGTGCGAATCCGCACACTCGGTTGGCCCCGTCGCACTAAATACGCTTCCCCAACCCCTTGACTGATAATGGTAGCGCGGATTTCCTCCCGCGATTCCTTACATGAAATTTCCTTGGCCAATTCCGCCGCATCTAAAGCACCTGTCTGAAAATACACCTGCGTATGCACAATATTGCGTAGGATATTTCTAAGAGCGGGGGAGAGTTGACTAAGGTTTTGATGGCTAAGACCCAGTCCCAAGCCAAAGCGCCTACCTTCCGCCACAATAGACTCAAAGCGTTCCGCCGCCATCGTCTCGAATTCATCAACGTAGAGATGCACAGGGATACGATCTGATTCAGGCTGGTCAATCCGGGACATAATGGCTGTCTCAAAGGCACTGACAAACAGCCCTCCCGCCAGTCGTCCCGCGTCATGGAGTTGATCTTTGGCTAAGGAAATCAGGATAATCATGCCGGGCTGCTCGTCAAGGAGGCGGCGAAAGGAGAAGGAGGTGCGCTGGCCATAGAGCAGCCGCAGTTGGGGAATGGCAATAAGCGGCGTGACTTTGTTAAGGACAGCAGATGCCGCCGCCAGTTGGTTACTGCCAGACATCTGCTCATAGCGGGTGAAGAAGTTCTTAACGTGGCTATCAGAAATCTGCGCTAAGACCTCATTGCGAAATCCCGTATTGGTGAGGAGCGGTTCGATCTCTAAAAGTGACCATCCGGCTTCGGCTAAGGCAATGAGGCAATTACGGAGGGACTCTTCCAATTGCACCCCCCATGATTCTGACTGCTGCTTTAAGACACTGAGGATATGCAGTGCCCGATTATAGACATCTCCCTCCCCAAGCAGGGGATTAAAGCCCACGATGTCCTCGCTGTGGCGCAAGTCTATGAGGAGGAGTCGCTCCCGCCATGCCGCAGGCGGAGCCGTTTCCGCTAAGCGTGGCAGAATCCGATCTACCAAATCGCCACGCAAGTCAATCACGCAAAAGGCACGTTGGTGAGCAATGTCCGATTCAATGAGTCGCAGGAACAGGTTTGTTTTGCCGGTGCCGGTGGCGCCCAGCACGTAGAGATGCCGCCGCCTTGCTTCCGGGGAAATCGTAGCTACCCTGGCGCTACGAGGCTTCTTCGCAGAGCCTGGATGATCCTCAGTGTCACCAGAGATGATATCCCCCAAGACAATATGATCGTCCGGCACTTCAGGGGTTTCTTCTGGCAATGTCTTGGACTTGCCCCTCCCCCGACGCACATTATTAAATAGGTGAATGAGAAGAGATTCTACGAGTCGAAGTAACATATAATCAGGTAGAAATCAGGCTCAAAAGCCCCATCTTGAACGTAATTTTACCAACCTGTCTAATGCAAGGTTACTCGGGGTGTTGCCTGGGGTAAAAGCTGCGGCTTAGCGTCTAAGAAATCAGCCTTTCACCCCCAGGCAGACTTCACAACCTACTCCCCAACGACTCACTCAGGTAAAATCCTCCTCAAGTTTAAGGGGTTCCTATGCGGTTGTGTCTATCTTGTTACCATCTATCGCCATCAGACGCAATATTCTGTGGTAAGTGCGCGCGTTCCTTTGGGGGTCGGATCTGCCATTCCAAGAAGCATCATCTTAGTCCCATGTCGGCCCATGTATGTGTGCAGTGCGGCTCATCTGACTTATCAGACCCCACATTCTTTTTGTCATTCGGCTGCTTGACCCGTCTTATAACCTGGGGGTTAGTGCTGCTGGCTCTCTGGAAATTGACTCCCTTGGCGACGAGGGTTACCGGAATAACCGCTGAAAAAGTTATCAGCCAGACCAGTATCGTGCCGATTATTGAGATCTGCTGGCGCTTGTTTATCTTTGGCTTAATCTGCTATTGGGTGTTGTCATGGGTGCTTTCAACGCTTCCTGGAGAGCCGGGCAAACAGTTGCGCAACCTTGTATTAGGGACCTTGAACTTCTTCATCAAACAGGGCTGGCGGTGGCTGCAAATCCTGGCGAAAGGGGCCTTTCACCTGCTGCGCAGTCTGGTGGAAGGCGACAACCGCACCAAACATTAGTAACAGGCTATCCACCCAATCAGCGCATAATCTCTGTCACAGAAAGGTGGCTTAAGAGCAGCAAGAAGACAGGGATGGCCAAGAACGGCAGCAGCATTTCCTCAGCTAAAGAGCCCGTGGTGATGCGCAGCCAGGAAGGGAGAAGGTAGTAGCGAATCAGGCGAGGGTGCAACAGCGGGACGCCACTACGGGTACAGCCATCCGCAACTAAATGACTCAAATATCCCAGGAGGAAAGCTGCCCAAGCCGACCAGCCCAACACGGGCAACAGGGGAAGCGCCAGCAATCCGACCAAGCCGCTGCCTAACAGAGAATGGAGGAACCCCCGATGGCCGAGTCGCTGGTGGATCTCATTTGAGAGGGGAGCGAAGGCTTGTATACCTCCAACCGAGAAATGCTTGATTTTGGACTCCGCAGCATCTAGATCAGGTAGCAATGAGCCACTAACGGCACAGGCGACTAAGACAGCGAAATTAGACAGGTCTGAGGGATTGGTAAAGCTAGTGAGCAACCATAACGAGCTAACTCCAAAGAGGGTATGAGTCCTCCAGGTCATAACGCCTCCTGGATTTTAACGGGCAGACTGTCTTGAACAGTAGAGTCCGCGACAGGGGAGGATGCAGCTATTTCAGGTGTAGCGGCTGGAGATGAGGTAAGAGAAATGCGTTTAACAGTAGCGCTGCCGGGGAGGATTCTACCCCGGCAGTCATACTGCACCTCGAACACGATTGGTTCGAAACTATTGTACGGAGTGGCTGCCCGCTCCGTCGTACTTACGAACCACTGTTATTCTGCCTGCAATTCCTGCAAAGCATTATACCCAGATTGGAAACGGTAGTGATCAGGAGAGCTGTATAGGGTAGCATGACGCACCCTATTATTTGGCTAAATATATAAATTCGTCTGTGTAGAAATATAAGATCCGGCGCCTTGAGCGTAGCCGATACAAGCCATTGATCCTACAGATTTGTCGCCGCTTAACCGTAACCATTTTGCCGGACTCAGTGCGCTCCTTTCTCCTTCGCAGCAACTGTTTGTTCGATTTTCTTATGAGGGGAAAGGCACATTTCATATCCGGTATAGCATAATCGTAGTTACTCACGGTGTTACTCACGGTGTTACCTACTGACATTAATGCGGTTAATTTGGCAGTCCCAGTCAATTGTGCCTCAGGCGAAGCCTTACCACCCGCCTTACCCTCTGCATCGGAACATTGCCAAAATGCTACAGCGCAGGCTGAAATACAAAATGGCTGCCGCCTTCCTAATATGGCACCCCGATGACCTGTACTGCCAAGGTAGATAAGCCTTGTCTCACATTTGCGCACAGATCGGATTCAGCTTGGAAACTCTTTCTTAGTTCCATCCAGTTTTATCGACTGCTTGCCATCATCTAATTATATGTAAGGAATGAAGATAATCTAACGGTATATTCAATACACCAACGGAGTTGGTCTGGGCAAGATAAACCATGATCCTTTAAACTATGATCTAGGCTTATTCGTGATAATAGGCATGAGCTATAAAAGGAGCATAGCCCTGTAGATTTATCTTTCGTTGGTGATAATTTGAAAGCTCTCACAGAGGGAAGGCTTATAAGAGGTATTCTTTGAAACGCAAGATTGTTCAAGACAACATTGCCGCTAGTTGTTATTTTAGGTCGTCAGTAGATCCACCTAATAGGAAGGCGCTGCTGCAAGTTACTGAGCGGTGTAACTTGTTCTGCGCTCACTGTTTTGTATCCGCTGGTAACTTTGGGGCAACTATGAGTCTCGAATCTATCCAGCGCACAATAATACCACGCTTCATTGAAAGCCGTGTTGTGAGCGTAACTTTGACTGGTGGTGAACCCTTCGCCCATCCAGAAATAGTGGAGATAGTTAAATTGCTGCGCGATGCTTCCATTAAAGTTAGCATTTGTTCAAATGCAACTCTAATTACGCTCGAGCAGATGCGGGACTTAGTATCAATCGGAGATATACAGATAAACGTTAGCTTAGATGGTTTTCGTCCAGAAAGCCATGGCAAATTCAGAGGTAACAGACAATCGTTTTTCAAAACAATCGAAACTATCGAGCAACTTGGGCAAATGGGCTTGCTTAAAGGGCTTTTGGTAACCCCTAACAGTCTAGCTGATATCCAAGAATATGAAGAAATTTGTGACTTTGCTGCAAAAAACAACGCTACCTATGTTCTTATGAATCCTCTATCCAACATGGGACGGGGAACGAAGAGTGTAAAGAAACTTGGTTCCCCCAGCCAGATAATGAATGAGATTCGGGAACGAACTGATTCCTACAAAGATCAGGTTGAATTGGTGAATATTAGATTTCCTAACGGCAGCCTTCCACTAGCTTCATGCGAGGCGGGAAACATTATTTATGTCTTCGCTGGCGGAGACCTTACAGTCTGTCCGTATCTCATTTTTGCTGCGAGAACACCAGATAGTCAACACAGTGCAGGTGAATTCATCGTCGGTAATATTCTTACTGATTCCAATATTGCTGAGTTGCTTGATGGCTACAAATTGCACAAACGATATAATCTGGGCAGTAATGTGACCTGTAACGGTTGCAGCATGAATTTACGATGTGGTAAGGGATGCCCGGCAGCTGTCATTGCTTCAGGTCAGCGAATCGAGGAAGTTGACCGGGAGATGTGCTCAGTAGTGAACGACTTTTGAACCAATTATTGACACTTCGCAAAGGCAGATTTATAACCATAGAAGGGCCAAACGGTGTGGGCAAAACGACAATGGCTAATGCTATAACCACACAGTTGCTTGAACGCGGCATTCCTGTCCATCCTACATGTGAGCCGACTAACTCGTCCTTAGGGCGACTTGTGCGCCATTTAGGACAGCACCTTGAGGGTCGAACTTACGCCTGCCTGATCGCTGCTGATCGTTATCATCATATAGAACAGGAGATAATTCCAGCGCTGGATAAAGGGCAAATCGTATTATCCGCTCGCTATGTCGAATCGTCCCTTGTTTTGCAAAGACTTGATGATGTGGATTTAGACTTTATCTGGGCAGTAAATAGTTTCATTCTTGTGCCCGACCTAAGTATAATTTTGACCGCGTCAGCCGATATTTTGTCGCAAAGGCTAAAAGGAAGGCAAGAGTTTAGCCGTTTTGAATTAAGCGCGTCTCGAAAAGATGAACTAGATTTTTATTATGATGCAGCTCAATTTCTTGCATCCAAAGGATTCAATATCCTGACTTTAGACAATGGGGACGTCACTCTTGGTGAAAACGTCCAACGAGTCGTAACTGAAATAGAAATGCTTATATCAAGACACCAATATGGAAATGCTACCTGAAACCGCATCTAACTTCTTAACAATGCTATGTTGGAACATACAAAATCCGTCATTGGATCGAGCGGTAAAACAGTTGCAGTGGATAAGCCCGCAGTCTATTGATGTCATTATCCTGACAGAGTGTAAAAGAAGCGCAGGTTGCCTATTTCTTGAACAATCCCTTTGGTATGCAGGCTACGAGGTAACGTTTTCCGAATGTCCTAACAGGGAATATGGTACAATGATTGCGAGCAAGCACCAGATGAAAGTTAGCTGCTTTGCCTCCAGCGTACAGTTTCTTAACTCTCGTGTAGGATCTGTTTCGCTGCAATTGCCTGGACTGCGCACACAACTAGAACTTATAGGAGTGTATGTTCCTTCCCGAGATGCCAGCACCCATAAGATCAACAGAAAGAAGCAATTCCTATCCGAATTGTTAAGAGCATTCAATTCTGACTCAAATACACCTTATCGTGTATGCTGCGGAGATTTTAACGTCTTAGAGCCTAATCATTACCCCAAGTATTCGTTTTTCAAAAGCTGGGAGTATGACTTTTATACCTCTTTATTAAAACTCGGTTTTAGTGATGCTTTTCGCAATTTACATCCGAAAGCTTTTGAATACAGTTGGGTCGGCCGCAAGGGAGATGGCTATCGCTATGACCACTTTTTGGTATCTGATGAAATACTCCCAAAGGTAAAACAATGTAACTATCGGCACGAGCCAAGAGATACACGTTTAAGTGATCACTCAGCCATATTTGCAGAAATTGACTGTAGAGAGTAAATTCTACTCGCCGACATCGCTGTACTCGCATACTGATGTCGGGCTTTGCCTAAAAATTAAGACTTGCCCAAGAATTCAACCGGTGCTACGTTCAAGCCAGTTCGCATTCTTGGGCAAGTCTTAATTTTTAGGCAAAGTCCTGATGTCTCTGAAAGTTTTGTACAAGTAGGCTTTGTGTGTTACAATATCAATATTCGTAGGCCTATTACGGGAGAAGAGCAGTAGCTAATTTTCTCCTTCCTCCAAGTAATCCTGTCGACGCTATTTCTTGACAACCTATGTATGAGCATAGAATGAGTTAGAGGAAAAGGACTATTAATGTCAGATGAACCTGCAAAGCGAGTGCTCTTTTTGGGCGTAACTGGAGCTGGTAAGAACCAGGCGATGGAGACCTTGGCACAACGACTTGCCGCCCATGGAGGCTCAAAATGGACAACTGTTGTTTTTGAAGATTCTTATCTCTGGAATGGAGATGATCCAGAAAATGAGAAACAAACATTTTTGGATGGATCGCTTCAAGCTCAATATTTAAAATGGACGACGGCATGGAGTGACTTCGAGAAGTATCTTGACAATAATCCAGAAGAGCACATATTCCTTAGTGTACATGGGTGTTTTGTTCGCGGGCACTATGGCGTTCGGTCACCACTTGATCCTTCCCGGATTGCTCGTTCCTTCAAACCAGATTTGGTGGTTACTTTTATTGCCGATGTTTATGATATGTGGTGGATGACCGAAGGGCGAGCTAAGGGGGAAAGTGTCAAAGGTCGGCCAACTCTTGAACAACTTATTTTTGCACGTAGACATGAGCTTATCGTGGGCGATCAGATTGCACTCACTGGCTCTGTGTCTCGGAGACAGGTGAGAAATTTGATGTTAGCAGTGGGGCACCCTACTGAGACCTTATCTCATTGCATAATTAACCCTTATACGTGCAAAGTTGCTTACCTATCGTTTCCGATTTCTCAACCTAGAGACTGGGAACACAGGGGCGATCCTGAGCCCCGCCATATGGTGAGTCGGTTTATAAAGGATGCCACTGAAAAAAGCTACGATAATCCAAAACTGATGATTCTGTGTCCCTTGGGAATTGATGAGATTCCGTTTACCAAAATACTACCGGATCCTGAAAAGGATGCTAAGGGCGAGGTGTTGGATCGAGACCTAATCTTTGATCGCGATAAAGAAAGATGGGCATTGGAAGAATTTTGGCCAAGCACCAAGAGACTTGCGCTACCCACACCCATTGTTGGGCCTTCTCTCCCTTTTCGAGAGAAACAATTGCGTGCCGCATGTGGAAGTATTATGTCAGATATTACCTGGCGTGATTACCGCCTGGTCGACCAATCAGACTTTTTGGTCGTTTACAATCCCATCTTCTATAAGCGCCATAAAGTAGCAGGAAGTGTGCGTTTAGAGGTTTTACATGCTATAAGGCAGAACAAAATGGCCTATGTTTTTCAAGAGCCAGAACATGATTGTGTTAATTATCCTGCGTTTGAACAATTGGCTGGTGGCAACGCCACAATGGAGTCGGGACCCACTGACAATCGCATAAGTAATAAACTAGAATATAATGAACTGCTTGATGTGCTTACCTCTGAAAGCCATATGAGTTTTCGGCGGTAGGCATAGTCGGCAGTTCTTACAAGGAGAGGTGTTTCACATGGATAAGCCAGTCACACTGTTTTTAGTGCCAGGGCGTACCCAAAATCAAGAGGCAGTGGAAAAACTTAGAAGCATTACGAGCTTAGAGTTTGAGATCGTCAACGTTCCTGAAGCTATGGAGGAACTCTACCCATGTCCATTTGTCACTGATGAGAAGAATGATGGGTATTATGGTCTTAGTGGGATTGATTTCTTTATACGTCAAAGATTTGCATCGTCCCAGGAGGTTGATTACATTGCAGGTGACACCAAACGGCAAGCCACTTCTCTTCCGGTAGCATGAGTTATTGGATAGCTCAGGTAACTGTTACCTAAATTCATCCGTTAGGGTTGGTCATGTTCCAACCCTTTGACCATTAACTGACCCATCGGGCTCCCCGATGGGTCAGTTGAATCTTGTTGGCAGGAAAACCTTGATCCCTTTGATGTTGGTGTTCAATAGTCGCAGGGCGCGTTGAACATAACCTCTTTTAGGAGAATGGACAAAATCACAAGAGGGACAGTCATGATTCCCTAATAACTGACCAGCACTCCTAAAACCTAAGACTAGATCTGACCCTGAAATGGTTTACCGAGTTGACCTTATGATATGTCATTGATTTTTGTGAGGTTCCCTTAGAACTGAAACCGAGCCATTATATGCTCAAATCTCGGCTGCCACTTCTCAAACTCAACAGTCGGAGCCGTACAATCCACCACATAGCTGTCCCAAGCATGAGAACGTCCGAGGTAAAGCTTGCGTAGGCGCGGGCCATCTGGCTTCTTGATTTCAAAAATCCAGCGGCTGGCTTCCTCAATGCCTAAGCGACCTATACTCATCTCAATGCGCTTGTAGTCTTTCCCATAACGCTGCTTGAAATCGCTCTCCATGCCTTGCCAGGCGACCGGCGCATTGCTGCCCATCGTGGTGCGCGTCCCTTTCTCAATTAAGACACTGGTATAAGGGCCAGCGCGGAAGTAGGTGTTCTGGTAGCGGCCATCCACTTCGGTAGACACTTTCCAATTCTGCGGGTATTGAATGGAAAACCCCCAGTCACTGCGGTAGTCTTGCCAGGGGCTGCTTTGCGTTGCCTGCAATTCCTGCGCTGAGCGTTTGTCCTGTTCCTGCTCTATCTGCTTTTCAAAGCTCTTGTCACCGACGCTACTCCATAGGCTGGCTAAGCGCCAGCAGGCTTTCTCCTGTTCCTCATTCTCGTTCAAGTTCAATTTTTGCAGGGCCATGAATTGCTCGGTTCCTACATGTAATGGTTGTCGTTTAGCCTGCAAGAGCTTAAAAGCCTCTCTCTCATGCCCCTTTGCAAGAACCGGCATAACCTGCGCCAAGGCCGGAAATTGTTTAAAGAGCCGATCTGAGGCAGTTTGAATCAAGGCTTCACTGCCCCAAGTGCGGTCTGTCGTGAGCCATCCAGTGGCTTGTTGAGCAGCTTTAGATTCGGTGTGCCCATCACTGTATACAACGTCCGTTGCTCCGCTGTGGCGAAAATCCAGATTGGCTGTCTGCTGGGGCGTGGCGGGCCAGGAAGGAAACGGCGGCAGTAAGGAGACATCATGCGCGTCACCACGATCTGCCAGCAGCAAAGTATAGGCAGTATCCTCAATACGGCTCCTTCTCATTCCTGGTAGCACAGGATTAAGCCCATAGCTGCTAATAGTTGAGAGCTTGTCGTCAGGCACCGCTTTGAGGGGACAGGTAAAGCTATCGGCGGTGGCATAGCCTTTGAGCACACTGACCCAGGTTACCCGCCCTGTTCTAGTTCCGTAATCCAAGGCAGGAAAGCGGCCATCATTGTCCTGCACATAGACAGACATGGCTAAGGCCAAGGCATGAAGATGCGTAAGACATGCTTCCTGCTTGCCAGTCGCTGTATACGGCCTTACCATTGCGGACACACTGGCGAGCAGGGGCGGCACCGTGAGCCGTACGCCACCAATGCTCAGAAGGAGGATACCACTCATCAGCAGGAAGCGGTTCATGAGGGGCAATTCAGATGAGAGGAGCCAGGGGAGTTGTGGCTTATCTGCGGCTTGCGCAGCCCATCTCGTAGTGTCGAGTCCAGCCGCAGGCGAGAGAACCTGAGCCATAGACGGGGTTGGCAGCGGTGTCGGATGGGGCTGTGTTCTGTCGGTAGCAGACCCCGGCTCCCTGCCGTTCAAAGCATCTTCAGTATGGTCCTGACGCATCTCTGTCTCCTTTCTCCGTCTCGCTTTCTGCTAAAGTGTTTTTGTCGGTGCCCAAAATACTTGTAAGCTGCCCGGAAGCACAGCCGTGCCAGATGGGATTTAATATCTGCTGCGGCGTGATATGCTCTTGAGTTGTCACCCAAAACAGCGCGTGTCCAGCGTTCAACGACCGGGCGGCTGACAAGATTGCTTCCACGCGCTTTGGCGTCGGCGCGATAAACAAAACCCTAAAACCTACGGCAGGCGGCACGGTGAAGTCCCTGGCAAAGCCGCCACTTTGCCAGTAGCTGTAATAGCCGTTACAGGTATCCGCCAGTGCCTGTGGTGTCTCGCCTCTCGAATCTATTTGAAGAAAATAAAAGAATCGCTGGGGAGCCACTCGCAAGGCGAAGAAGCCATCCGGTAAAACGCTCACCTTGCGCTTGCGCGCACCGGTGGGTGCAATCTGAGCCGAGAACTTGACCTCCTCTGCGTCCTGCCACTGGAGAACCTCAGCTAACGAAGAGCGGCCACACGCGGCGGCCAGGGCAACTCTCACCTGCACCACCTCCAAGCAATGCTTCAGTGCTGCGCCGTTCCGGGCAAGGTCGGCAGTATGGGCCGTGACGCCACTGTGCTGGCGGCTCAAGAGCGCGGCCCCTCTGCTGTCCAAGACATAGACCGGCTCCAGGCTGCCTTTGGAGAGCGGACGCGCGATGCGCTGCAGATACTTGTGGTGATAGAGCAGCTTCAAGCGCCGGGTCAGGGTCAGTCGCGAGACAAAGCGAAGCTCAGGATCGGGGTCCAGGCTGCGCAGCAGTTCGATGTGGCTGGTGGTAAGCAGGCGGTAGCGCCACACCTCTTCCAAGAGCTTTACGTCCCGCTCTTGAAGCACAAGTGCTGGCGACTCTTGCCCGCTTTGCCGATAGCGCGGCAATGGTTGCCTGGTTGCTCGGTTCTCTTTGCTTAGTGCCATAATCGCTGCTGCTGGTAAATACAGTGCTTGCGGTTGATCTTCTCGCTGTGGGATTCCAAGAGGGCAGTCCAAAGACTTCCTTTACCTGCCGCTCAGCCGTTGCAACTCAGCCTGTACTGGATCGCTGTTCTTGCCTTTGAAACAGGCCAAAAGCGGCCCTTGAGCGGCTCACGACGTGCTGCGCAGTGCCATGGTTTTATACTCAAAACTTGTATGGTTCGGATATATGGCGGAACCATACAGGCACCAACTGCGATACATATATCCGAACCATACAATCTGAGTCTTGGAAACATACAGGCGAAACATATAAGACTACGGATCTCAGTTGCGGCCAAAACTTACGATATTTCACTTCTGGGCCTTTTGTCTTGGCATAAAGACAGCCCTCTAAACTCTCCTATCTGCTGGCATCTGTGTATCTGGTTCCTTCTCCATTTCCTCCTCGGTCAGGCTAAAAACAGCAGGTTCACTTAGCCCCGCAGCAGCCGAGGACAGGCCTTTGCCGTCTGTCTGCGCAGCCGCCTGTCCTATCCTTAGGTAGCCCGTGGCGGCTGCCTTTGCTGCCACGCTACTTAGGCCGGAGTCTCTTGCTCCGTGCGCGGCAGCCTTCCCATCGCCTGTCGGCGACTGGCCCCCATGCTCCTGCGCGATCTCGGCTTCAATCTCGGCTCGCGGGCGACAACAGAGCCGGTGTGTGCGCTCTAACACTTCCTGATTTACACGCACCGCCGCCTTCTCTGGCGGCGGCAGGGTATGGATGCGGAAGCTGTCGCTGGCCTGTCCCAGCCGCACGATGGCCTTGCCCCGGCTGAGGCTCACGATGTCGTCGGCAGTGAACAGCTTGGCGAATTCCTTTTCCAGATAGCGGGCGCTTTCGCTGCTGACGCGGAAGCTGACCATCGTGCCCACGTTGCCCAGGATAGCCGCCTGGAGGGCGGGCGTGAGCTGCTCCAGGAACTGGTTGGCCATCACCAGCGAGAGTCCGGCTTTGCCCGCCTCGGACAGAATCTTCTCGAAACTGCTGACCACGAAGTTCTGGAACTCGTCCACGTAAAGGGTGAAGGGCGTGCGCTGGTCCCGGTCCTGCTTGAGCCCGTGCATGGCGGCAATCTGGATCTTGGACACCAAGAGTGCTCCCAGGAAGTAGGCATTGTCCTCTCCGATCAGGCTCTGCGCCAGATTGACGACGAGGATGTTCTTCTCCGTGATGATCTGCGAGATATTCAGGCGGCTCTGCGGCTGCGCCACGATGTTGCGCACCAGGGGACTGGACAGCAGCAGCCCCAGTTTGTTGTAGATGGGAGCAAAGGCCGACTGGGTGTAGCCGGGGAACTCGCTGTGCCAGAATGCCAGCAGGTCGGGATTGGTTATCGCCTGGCATACGCCTTCCCTATAAGCCTCATCCGAGAGCAGGAGTCGGATATCGCGCAGGGTATGCCCCGGCTCAACTATCAAGGTCAGGAGCACATGCCGCAGGATATGCTCCAGGCGGTCGCCCCAACTGGACGTGAACAGCCGCTTGAGGATCGAAAGCACATCCGAGGCCACCAGCCGCTGCTCCCACTCGCTGTGCGCTTCTAAAAGTCCCATGGCCACCGGATATTCGGTATCGCTCAAGTCAAGATAGAGGGTGTCTCCTGCCCGCTCCGGCGGCACCAGGGCCAGGACGTCCTGGGCCAAGTCGCCGTGCGGATCAATCACGCACAAGCCCTTCCCAGCTTTTATGTCCTGCGCGATAAGGTTCAAGAGCAGGGTGGACTTGCCCATGCGGGTAGCGCCCAACAGATAGCAGTGGCGGGTGCGGAAAGCGTCCGGCCAGACGACGCGCTGCTCTATTCCTCTATACTGGTGCAGTCCCATCGCCGCTCCCGGCTCACGGACCAGGTGCTCCGGCAGCGAGCGTTCGCTCTCGCCGGAGCGCCGCAGCTTGGCCACATGCAGCTTCTCCAGGGGCGGATGCACTAGGCCCATGAGTTCCGCAGTTGAGAGCAGCATTCCGGGGCGGTGGCTGCTGCGCTCCACCAGCCCCAGGAAATGCGTCTCGTCGTCATAGCCGCGATTATCCAAGGCAATCAGGGAATTGGTGCCTGCACCAGACAGTGAGGCTAAGGCGCGGCCTAACCGCTGGCAGAGGCCGAAGGCGCGGGCATCGCCCTCAGCACTGACTGCAAAGACGCGGATGACGCAGGCCCACAGGCTGCCCGCAAGCTTCTGGCGGGCCTGCTTGTGCAGGTCGCTCTCGCGGGCGGGCTGGCCGCCGTCGAATTCGGCTACCACCCGCTCAAGGGACTGGAGCCAGTTGCTCTGGGCAGGCGTAAAGAGCACCTGCAGCCCGGCCACTTCCTGTGGGCCTAAATGCGCCAGCACGCCAACCAGTCCAGAGAGCGGATCGAGGGTAAAGCTGGAGAACTGCTGCAAGGGCATATACACGGGGTGGTAAAGACCGAAGTCAATGACCTGGTAGCCCAGGGGCAAACTTTTCAGTGGCGCTAGGTGCTGCTGCAAGCTGTCTTCTCCATCGGCTGTCTCCGCTAAGGGAAAATGCACATTGAGGTGCGTCCTCACTTCCGCCACGTCATCGGCACTAACGGCCAGTTGGTAGGCAACCTCCTGGTGGCTGCCGATGATCTCGAAGGCAAGCGGCGAGACAACGCTGCTGAGACCTGACAGAAAACTGCTGCATAAGGGAGCGGTGACTTTCTGGGCAGTGGGCAGGCGGAGCGGCAGGTAAGTTAAGGCTGTCGGGAAAGACAACGCGCATAGCAGGAAAGCCGGGTCGTCTGCTGCCGTCATTAGGATCTCGCCATAAGGAATAAAGAGCGGTTCCAGGCGCACCGGGCCGGAAAAGAGGTCGTAGCCGCGGCAGCGCCGCTCCCAGGCATAGAGATACTCTACGCGGCTTGTCTGGGCTGGCCGGACACGGCTATTCCAGTTGGGTGGAGCCTGCTCTCTGGGGGCACGGTGCCAGATCCACTTCGTCATAGTGAGGTCTCGGCAAAACAATGTCTCATCTGCATAATCTCTAACGGCACAATCCATAGCTGCACAAATTTTCGTAGTCCACTACGTCCTTCCGAAAAGGGGTTTACGAGATTGGCAACCTCCGGGAGGCTCCTTTGGGAGTCGGCGGCACCAGATGCGGGGCGGCAATAGCGCCATAGAAGGAGTGCAGGGTAGGGCGGCGCTCCAACTCCTCCAGGGGCTGCAGGCTCTCCGCCTTGATGTAGCCGTCTACCACCTCTAGGACAATGCCGTGCAGCGCCTCGGAGAGCATCAGCACCGCGTCGAACTGGAAGAGCGTCTGGTTCCTGAGATACCAGAGCACGAACCACTTGAGGACGGGGTGCTCCAGCCAGAGCGTGTATTTGGAAAAGGTCCAGTGCGAGACGAACAGGCCGGCTGGCGTGGCCGCCACATAGAGGTAGAAGGTGACGTGCTTGTAGCGGGCTTCCAAATACAGCGGATGGGCGTTGAAGATCCAGTTCGTCTCAAAGAGATGGGTGGGGCCAAAGCCGAAGCCGCCTAAAGGAACGGGGCCTGCTTGCAATCCATCCTGCAACCGCTGGTAGACCTGGGCGTAGAAGAGGCTGGGGTTTTCGTGCAAGCCGCTGATGCTCTGGTGCCAGTAGCTGACCTGGTTCATGACGCGCGGCTGGTTCCAGGATAGGCAGCCTAAGGCAACCAAGACCAGACCCATCCCAATCAGTATCCCTTCAAGCATCACCTTCTCCCCTCAAATATGAATTGGAATGTATCTGTCGAACATTTCCTTTAATCGGCACCAACTGTGCCTACGGACGGCAAGTAACATCACACTTACGTGTGAGCACATCGTGATAGCATCCGTATAGCATCCGTATAGCCGCATATTATAGCACATGGGTGCAGCGGCGAGTGTTAAATATTTTACACCTCTTGCCCTGGAAGTTGGTCGCCTTGAAGTCCCCTGCCTCCGGTCACGACGATACTTGTTCACCTTATAAGTCATCCAGCTTGCCCGTTAAGGATTGATTCTCACTCGTTGCGTCCGCGCAACCGCCCTTGCTGCGTGTTTCAGGGACATCTACTGTGGCCTCCAAGAGCCTACTGTCAGTTTTCTTTTCAGACAGGCTCACCAATCTTTGATAACGGAGGCACTCCTGTGCAAACAACGCTTGTAGGGCATGAGACCGCGCCAGTCCCGCAGATACTCCCTAACGAACCCGAGGGCATTGGGCAAGAACAGTCATTGCCGCTAACCCAACGCATTGCCCAGGCCAGACAACAGTTCAACCAGTTTAAGATCAAGACTCCTGATCCCACCGTAGAGCGTGACCTCAAGCACGGCTGGCTGGTGCCTGTCCTACTGCGCCTGGACGAGTGGCTCTGGCAGCGTTGGGATTACTGGTACGAGTGCTGCTGTAACGTCGGTCGATTACCGAACACGCCTATCCCCCGCATCGAGTTCATAGGCTCCCCACATTCAGGCACACGGAAGATGTTGGAGGCCAGCCTCAACTGCATTCCGGGCCACGGAAGCTGGCAGACCTGGGGCAACTGGCAGTATGTCAACTACCTCTTTGACTGGCTGCTCTTCGCCTTCGGACATCCCGGCCACAAGGATCTGCCGCCAGAGCCTTCCGGCTGTGCGGGAGCCAGCAACCGGCTCTACCAGGTCATGAATCTAGATGCCCTGCTGCTGTGGCCCTATGATTACTGGGGCGATATCCTGGGAGACAATTTCTATGGACGGAAGCAAGGGTTTTATGCGACGCCGCACTCGATCTGCGAGGTGATGACGCGCATGGTGTTTGATGAAGCGAAGGACTATCGCCGGGAAACGATGATGGATCCGTGCATTGGCACCGGGCGCTTCCCGCTTTATGCCAGCAACTACACTTTGCGCCTGTACGGGATGGACATTGATCCGGTCCTGTGCAAAGCCGCACTGGTTAACGGCTATCTGTATGCGCCGTGGATGGTGCGGCCCATTCCCTGGCTTGACCCTGAACTGACCCAGGTGGGTCAGGAAGACCCTGGGAAGACGATGGATGCCACCGAACCGAACCGTGCCACACTAGAGGCAAGCGAGGGGTTTGACAGCCAGGCTGCACGGGATTTTGAGGCAGGCGATACCCCTGCGCCATCGTTGGCGGCCCACCTCTCAGACCGGATGGTGGATACAGCGCCTCCCCACGCGCAGGACTACTTGGCAGAGACCGAGCATGACCCCCAGGAGCAGCCCCGCGTCGCCCCCATCTTGAAGCGCCGCCGCAAATCCGTTCCCGGCAGTCAGGGCTTAGTCGGGCAGGGCTGTCTGTTTCCAGAGCTGCCCGACTAACAGAAGGCTATGGAAGTGCCTTCAAGTCAGGCCAGCTTGCTCTTTCTATACCCCTATACGCTCTTACTGCGTATAGGGGCCCTTTCTTGGCCGTGCGCTTGGCTGCTGCGATTAAATCTCATGCTTGGCCTCCATGCTTGCGGCGGCGCAACCGCAATTGAGGCATCTGTCGCCGTCGGCTACGGTAAGGACGCATCGTGTGGCTATTTAGCCTGTAAAATTGCTGGCTCATAACCCTCAAGCACGAGGCCCATTAACAACTTAGGAGGCACTTATGCCGCACCCGTATTCTGCGCGCCGGGAGCGCAGCCGTTGCTGGATTCGCCGCGCCCTCATCGTAGATGTCCTGCCAGGAGGCAACCCCCAATGAGATCACCCTCTTCCGTTCTGGCCCCGTCCGCCGTCCCGGAAGCTCCCTGCGTCTGCCCGGAATGCCGCAGCCAAGTCTTGGACTGGCTGCGGCAGTATGAGCGGGCCGTCGAGTCCCAGGCCAGCGCCCGGCGAGGCCGTAACCCGGACCTGCAAGTCGCCCTCGCCAAGAATGTCAGCCAGCACTTGCGCCACCTGCGGCGTTCCTTAGCCAAAGGGCCCGGTACCGTGGTGTTCCTGGCCCGGCAGCTCTTCGAGGCGGTTGAAGTCGCTGCCGGAGAAACTTCGGCTCCAGAAGATGACATTCTGGTAGCCGAGGTGGCAACTCTGACCTGTGAAGCCGCCGCAGCCGAGGAGGTGAAGACTTCATGTGGCTAAGCGCCACCCGCATCAAGGCGTACCGGACCTGTCCTCGCAAGTACAAGTATGCGTATAGGGACGAAATCCCAAGCGTCATCACGGCGGCAGTGGCCTTCGGGCGTGTCATGCACCAGACGCTCTATGCCTTGCATATGCAGGGGATGGAACAAACCTCTATTCCCTCTGTAGAAGACGGCTTTGCCATCTTTGACGAGTTGTGGCGCACCACATTGGAGCAGGAGCAGCCGCTGTTTCTCTTCGGCGGTGCGTCGGCTCAGGCGTATTGGGACTTGGCCGATGACATTTTGCGTGGCTACGTCAAGCGTCAGCAGCATCTTCCGCCGCCAGTGGCGGTCGAGTTTCCCTTTCACCTCGTTTGGGAAGGCCATACCCTCACCGGAGTGGTTGACCGCATTGACGACGGAGATAACGGTGTCACGGTCGTGGATTACAAGACCAGCCAGCGCAAGCCCACGGCTCAGGAGTTGAAGGAGGATCTGCAACTGACGCTTTATGCCTTAGCGGTGGAGCAGTCGCTGGGGCGTCCGGTAGAGCGGATCGTCCATTATCATCTGCGCGACCAGACCCAGCTATCAACCGCACGCAGCCAGTCTGATTTTCGCAAGCTGCAACAGGTCATTCTGCCACGATTTACGCAAAGAAGCGAAGCGCAAAGCTTTGCGCCGCGCTATGGCTACTGGTGCAGGTTCTGCGACTATCGTGAACTCTGCCACGCCCACAATGCACAGGCGGGGCCCCGGCAGTCTTTTGGTCAGCCGTCGTTGCCGGATGAGGAAGATGTGAGGAGTGAGGCCGAATCAGACACGTTGGTCCGGCAGGAGGAAGCACCCGCGACTCCCCATTCTGTCGAGAGGCGATCACGGTCTCCTTTCTTTGCCGAAGCGCACATAGTAGCAGCGGGCGTCAAAACCGATCTGCCAAAACTGGCGAACACTCCACAGAAAGAGGCGATTGCCGTTTTAGCCGCCCAAGCTGGCCTTAACGCTGGCAAGTTAGAGCAGGTATTGCAGGCGCAAGGCAGCGTGTCGTCGCTGGAAGAGTTACCAAGCGCCGATGCGGTTCGGCTCCTGCTCTACCTCCAACGCACCTTGAGGGAGCAGACCGAGGAGGCCAAGCGGCCCCGATCGCTTTAAGTCACGGTGCCTTAGAGGTCGCATTAAGCAAGAATAGTCTATTTTACCCGCGTGTTCTGCCAAAGCTGGATACGCGGGCTTTTTATAGCTGCGGAGCCTCAGGGCAATCCGCTTACGCCTGTGCTGCCGCTGCCTGGATTCTGTGGCGGGCCATTTCGATGTAGCTGGGGTTAAGGTCGATGCCGACAAAGCGGCGGCCATGCCGGATCGCAACCAAGCCCGTGGTGCCGGATCCCATGAACGGGTCCAGCACCGTGCAGGGAACCGGCTTATGCGGCGGGCAGGCACAGCCTGCCGTCCAGCCCAGGGTCTCTGCGTTGGGGCCGGACTCAGTGCCTTGGGCGCGCACCGTCTGCCGCAGTAAAGAGATGCGGTGGCCGTTGCTGCCGGGCGGATAGAGGCTGCACGTGATTCCCGTGCGGACCACGCGGTGCCTCATCACGACGCGCCGCCACGGGGCGCCGCAGTGCGGGCAGCAGCCTTTTTCGCTGGTACCCGCTAGGATGCAGCGGCGCGGCAGTTCGGTGGGGAAGGTGGCGAAGTGGTTAAGCCTGCTCGGCTGGGTGTTGATCTGCCAGACCGAGCGGCTATTGCGGGTCTGCCGCTGACGCTCGGCGAGCGACTTGAGGATATCTGCCGGACGGCGGTTGCGGGCCTTCTGGCCGGGCAATCCCGCCGCGTATTGCTCCTGTTTGAAGCCGCCACGCTGGATGCCCAAGGTGCCCTGGCTATAGCGGCGTTTCGAGATTGCTGCAATCGGTTCGGCGACGGCTGCCTGGTCGTAGTAGTAGCGCTGGGACTTGGTGAGGAGGAAGAGGTATTCATGGGAGCGGGTAGGGCGGTCGGTGACGCTTTCGGGCATGGGATTGCCCTTGGCCCAGACGATGTCGGTTCTGAGATACCAGCCGTCCGCTTGCAGCGCCAGGGCTACCCGCCAGGGCACGCCGACCAGGTCTTTTTTTTTAAGCCCCGGCAGCGCCTTCCAGCGCCCGAGGGTGCGCGCGGCCTGCGGCAGCGGGCGCCTGCTTTCGGGGCGGTTTGGCTTAGGCGGCACGGAGTTGCTGCCGCCGCTTTGGGCGTAGGAATCGCCTAGGTTTAGCCAGAGGGTGCCGTCATGGCGCAGCACCCGCCAGAGTTCAGCACAGACTGACCTCAGCATACAGACGTAGCAGGTGCCACAGGGAGGTTCCCCGCGTGCCCAGGCCAGGCAGTCCGGCACCGCCTCCAGCCCGACCTGGGCGTCCCGGCGCGTAGCGCCGCAGCAGACGCAGGTGTCTTGGCGGCTCACCCGGCGGTGCCCGGCAAAGGATTCCCGCTCGGCCCCGTTGAAAGGCGAGTTCTTAGTGTCTCCTGCCGTTCGCGCCGTATGGCCGCAGGCAGGGTCACCGCCATGCCAGGAGGCGGTGCCGTAGTCGCGCAGGTTCCAGTCAGTAAGGGGGACTTGTCACGATGCAATGCACGCTGCTGGCGGGCAAGGCGAGGTGGCGGCAGTCCCCCTGGATCAGGTGATAGGCGGGTTGGGTGGGCACGGAGCAATCGGTTAGCGAGTTAAAGCCACCTTACCGTAAGCCCTTGCCGCCCGCTTCACAAGCACGGTTGCCTCTACGCAAGACGTGCGCCTATTTTCTCCTGCCGCCTCATAACCGATCTGCGATAGCCTTGGATGGTAGCGGCCTTAACCCCGTTGCGGACGGCTGCGGCGGAAGGGCACAGCAAAAAGGACAGCCGCAGGAGCGGCCATGCCGAAGGCCTCATGACCGGACAGGCACGTCCAAGCGCCGCTACTGGTTTGACCCGCTCGCCGCAGGCAGCCGATGCCGACCTATCGGCGGCACCCTATATGTCTGACCAGTCTGCCGGTTTCAGAAGACGATGGGCCGCTGCGTAGCCAGAGACACTTGGGATAGGTGTTTCAGTTTGTGGAGGAAACGCCGGAAGTATTCCGCGTCCTTTGCTTCTACCCCGCTTAGGTCCTGCTCCCGGAGCCGGGCCAGTTCGGCCTCAAGCTGCCTGACTGCCGGGACCTCAAGCCAGTCGCCGCAGTGCGAGCCGGAGTAGATGACCTGCTGCCATAGGACGGGATAGGCAGTTGGCGGATCGTCTGCGAACTGGCCCACCATGTCGCGCATGAACGCTACGAGCGCACTGTTTCCCATGAAGTAATGCAGCAACATGCGGCCCGGATGGGGGCAGGCGTCGCTGGCCATCCAGAGCAGATGGTCGATGGCCTTGACTTCGTCGTCCGAGCGGACGAAAGGCCAGTCCCCCTCATCGATATAGAGGAGTTCCGGGTAGGGGTGCGGCTTGGTGAGTTGTCCGGTCTGGATGCAGTCGCACCAGACCCAGGCGTCCAATGACATGGGGCGTGGGCTGTTAGCTGGTAGGGAAGCCGCGCGCAGACAGGCTGAGCCGTCGTCGGGGCTGCGGTACCGACAACTATAGCATAGGAAAAGCGTATGTCAAGACGCGCGGCGGCTCTTGCCAAACGGGCCGGGAGCGCGGTCTTCAGGCCCGCTCCGTTGATATTCCTAACAGGAACGAGCATGGGATTGCTTGCTTTGCGGAGCAGGTGTAGCCGGTCGGGTTCAATTCTGAACGCGCTGCGCTCAGAATTGAACCCGCCAGCAGCAATACCGTATTTGCTACAAGCTGCGCGTCCGAAAGCCTGAACCCGGCTCGGATGTGAAGTTTGCCGGTTAGGGATGCAACCGATGTCCCCAGCAGCCCGCACGGTGCCTGCCGTGCCGCCCAAATTCAAGGATGGCCTGGTATTTCCCCTCTGTGTAGACAGACTGTCCGAGGGTCTAGTAAGGGGTCCTCGGCGACATGGTGGCCTTGGCAAAAGTGCGCGACCAATGAGGCTGGAAGCATTGCCGTATTGACAACCGGATCGCGGCCTGCAATCATGGAGTTACCGCTGAGAGGGACTGGGCCTGCAAGGGCACCGGTCCCTCTTTTATTACGGCATTATTTGGATCAACCGGTGGCAATGCGGCATATCTGTCGCCCATAGTTGCGGCCTCTGCCACTGCATTGCAATCCTCCATTTTTTCTTATTCTTAGCGATTCAGTGGCATCCCATTCCAAGGGTTGAAGATCACTTTCTTCGTGCTGCTCATGCATGAGACGAATCGGTAAAAGCCATTGCTTACGTGTAATGGGATGAAACCGGATCAGCCGTGTGAAGAGCGCCATACTGCCAATGGGGATTTTCTCTCGCTCTTAGCAGTGGCCAAGGAAGCCCCTTGAATCCTGTGCGAAATGATGCGGGCAGGGTCGGGTGCTGCCTATGACAAGGCACCACGATCTGCTACGATGGGTTCGTAGCTTTCCCTCTTACTAATCCTCGATTAAGTCTTATGACAGGAAATCTTCCTCTATATGCTAACCATGCGCGGCGATGTACCTGATGTATGTCGACGAATCCGGTGATACCGCGACTCCCCAGCAAGGCGGCAGCCGGTTTCTGGCGCTCACTGGCTGTGTCGTCCATGAAAGGGACAAAGTGGCGATAGAATCGCAGTTCCGCGCTATCAAGGAAAGGTTCTACGCCGATCCCGACGTTGAGATCAAATCCAACTTCCTGCGCTATGCCAACCCGGACATCCCGTCCAAGCATTCCCCCATCAAGCTGCACGACAGGAACCGCTACGACGAACTAGAGCTTGCAATTGCCGGGTTCCTGCAAACTGTCCCGGTGACGCTGATTGCCGTCGCCGTCCATAAGCGCGGCTTCTGGGCACAGCATCCTGAGCAGAATCCTTATGATGCCGCTTACACCATGCTGCTCCAAGGCTTCCAGAGTTTCTTGACGGAGCAAGACAGCGTGGGCCTGTGTATCATTGATCCGCGCGAGGGCAAGGTGAAAAAGCGGTTTATGGACGCAGAATTGGACCGCACGCACCACGCCTTGCGCTGGTCGGGCAGCAAGTTCGGTGCGCAGTGTCCCAACATCATCGAGCGGGTCCTGTTTTCTTCCTCCGACCTGACGGTGGGCATCCAGATCGCTGACCTATATTGCTATCCGATCCTGCACGTCTTTGAATACGACAAGGCCGGGCCGGAATACTGGCGCTTCCAGGAGGTGACCCGGCCTAAGCTCTACCGGAGTGCGCTGCACTTCCTTCCTGAGGCAACAAAAAAGGACTTCCGCTTCTATGCCGCGTAAAGTCCGCTTTTGATGGGCGAGAATACCTCCTCGACCGCCCTTACAATAGCATAGGGGAGTCCTTAAAGTCAATGGCCCCTCTGACTCTTACCTTGGCCGCCCCTTAAGCGCAGACGGAACTGTCTACGGGAACAAAATATATGGGGCCAGAATGAGCGCAGGATTATTTTCGTCGGCTGGCCTTTGGCATCCGTTTGACCTCATCTTCAAATCCCCGCATAAACTCGCTCACCGGAATCCCGATGGCCATGCACCACTTCCACAGGTCAATGATGCTGATCTCCGTCTCGCGGTGTTCGCACTTGGAGACATGAGCCTGCTCTTTTCCTAGGCTCTGGGCCACTTGCTTCTGCGTAACGCCTGCGGCTTTACGTGCAGCGACGAGGCGGTCTACGAGGAGACCGTATTCGGGAGTGAAGCGGGCGCGCGGGCGCTTGGGAACGGCTTTGCGTGGTGAGTCGGAGGGAAGCGTATTCATCTGCCAGTATCGGGCAGAATGATATATGCTGCATAGGAATATTCATATTATACATATTCATAAAAAGAATAATATCAGGTATACTGTCTCGCGTGGAATCGAACGGTTGCCGATCACGGCTGTAATGCGGACGACGCTTGGCTCGTTCAGCCCCGCTTATTTCTGGTCGAGAGCGGTATCCAGTTCCTGCATGAACTGGGCCGGAGGCTTTCCAATGGCATGGCAGAACGCTCGGAGTTCCACCACGTCCATGCGTCGCTCACCGCGTTCGCAACGGCTGACAAAGAGGACGGTTTCATGAAGCCGCTCTGCCACTTCACGCTGGTTAAGCCCTGCCGCCTTGCGCGCCTTACGCAGATGGCTGAGGAAGAGCGCGTATTCAGGAGTAAAGACCGATTTAGAAATGATACCTCACCCGCAAGTGAGGATATATATCTGTTTTCGATTATCCAAAACAGATAACTTGCGTTACACTCCAAGGCATAAATTGTCCGTTTTAGATAATTTGTAGTGTCCTATGCTGAGATGATCACGAGGCTGGCTATGTCCAAGAACATGAGATATGTAAACGCCCCGCCTTTCCACGTCCAATCAGAAGTTCTCAAGAACGACCTTGCGGTTGTGGAAGGCAGCTACGTGGCCCGCCTGGTCGCTTCTGGCAACGAGCAGGAAGTGAATGCCTACCAGCAGTTGCGCCACGGCTACTTCGTGTGCCGGAAGGGTTGGGTCAAGGAGGATGTGCAACGTCCCGGCCACGAGACGGATAGGTATGACGCCTACGCGCAGCATCTGGCGGTATTCCAAGGCGAGCACATGCTGGCCTATTTGCGAGTGCTGCCTTGGCGGGAAGGGGTTGGCTATATGCTGGAGCATGAGTTCATGTGCCTCTTAGACGGTGTGGAGGGGCTCAACCTGATCCATACCGGAGCCGTCGAACTCTCGCGGCTGGTGTTGGCTCCCTGTCTCTCCGGGCGCTCGGTCTACCGGGTCGTAGAAGTCCTGCTCAAGCTGCTCTACCACCTCTCATTAGCGCAGCAGATTCAGCACTATTACATCGTGGTGGAAGAACAGTGGATAGAGGCATTCCCCCGCCGTTTTTATCTGCCCTTTCAGACTCTGGGCAACCGCCACGTCTTTCCTGACGGCACGGCGACGGTGGCGGGTTATACCACCCGCATCGTCTTGGAGCAGGCCGTAGCCAGCAGCGACCCGGCCAAGTTCCGGTGGTATCGGCAGCTTGACAACCCCTTGCGATGACCGACTGCCGGAGTGGACAAGGTCCCGGGTAGGGAACTTCGGTTCGGGCTATGGATTGTGTTGCGTGTGGGTTTTGTGGGTGTGACGCCGCTTATGCCGGTGCCCAAAGATGATAGTGTCCAACCGCTTCTCCAACCAGCGGCGGACCGGGGCTACGCAAAAGCTGACCGCGACTGCGCCGCCTACGTTTGCCAGCAAAGGGTGCTGGGCGCCGGTCGCCGTGACGCGCTGCAAGCCTTCGGTGAGGAGATACTCGACGGCACTGTAACCGCCAGCGATACCGGCTAGGAGCAGGGAGTAGACGAGGGTGCGCTTGATGATGATGCGGATGTCGAACAGGTGCTGGGCGATGATGGCGTAGACGATGAAGCCGACGAAGAACAGCGAAGAGGTCGGACCCAGCCACACCCAGGCGTAGTTGTGCAGGAGCGGCAGCAGCAGGTTGCACAAGAGGCCTGTCAGGGCGGTTACGGCCGAGCCGGTGAGGACATAACGGGACTGCGCCCGCTCGATGTCCCGCAGCAGGGTATGCTGGCGGGCCAATCTGCCGAAGGCCCAGACAGAGGTAACGACCATGAAGAGGGCAATCGCATAGATGCCGCCGCCAGTCGTGATGGAACGGTTGCCGGAGACAGTGACGGTTTGGATGACCAGACCGGGCACGAAGGCCAGAAGGCTCACAGCGATAGCGGTGAGCCAGAGAAGGGCTTTGTAGGAAGCGGCCTTGTCACCGGGGCTAAAGCTGCGGCGCGGAAAGATCCAGGCAAAGTGCAGGAAGGAAGCGCCCAACAAGATGGCGCTGCAGTAGCTGAACGCCGCCGCCTGGGTTGCGGTGCTTACGGACGAAGTGTCTTGGAACACCGCGTTGGTGAACGTCCAGCCCGCCACAGCCAGGGCCGTCATGGCAAAGACCCGGTTGACTTCGGACTTAGGCTTGTAGAGCAGCACGAAGAGGGCCAGCACCAAATTGATGAGCGTTACAGCTAAGAGGATGGAAACGACACTCTGCATCACTGCTAAGGTTATTTACTCCACAGTAGCAGATATTTCTTAAAAAGAAACAAATTGATCCGGTGGTGGCACCCTACTGCATCCGCCGGATCAATGTCCCGCTGGCAGCAGAGTGGCAATTGGCGTTGCCGTGCTATGGACGGCGCTGTTGACGACGGTATGGGCAGCGCTGGCGCTATTGGTGGCAGCGGTCATGGCATTACTGGCTGCATTGCTGATGGCGTTTGCGGCCGTAGCCGGTGCGGCGTTGCTGCCCACATGAAGGAATTGGGCCAGCAGGTCCGGCCCGGTATAGGCCGCCAGAACCCCGACGAAGAAGCCGCCGTAGAAGTCCTCTATCGATAAGATCGGTTGCACGTCTTTCTTGCGGGCGAACGCCACGACGATGATAGTGGCGAGAATAACGTAGGCAAGCAAGCGCAGGAGGTAGGCGGCGGCTCCGTAAGTTCCGTCCCCGAACCCGGACGACGCGGGAGCGGGCGGACTGAAGATGGTCTTCATAATGTAGCCCAGGATGGAGCCGATAATCGACCCCGTGATGATCGCCCACAGCGGTGCCCGCACGCTGAACTGATGGTCGATAACATCCTGGTTGGGCTGGCCGTCAATCGTGTAGTCGACCAGAAAGTCCAGATTGAACGAAGAGGGCGTAAAGAACAGGGCGTGGGCCGCGCGCAAGGTGAAGATTTGCACCGTCGAATTCCCGGTTGCAGGGTCACCGCCGTAGTTCCGCCAGGATTGCTGCCGGGGCTTGAGGAAGTCACGTTGCGGACCAGGCTGATAGTGGGGTTAAACGGCAAGGGGAAGCCGATTTTGAGCCCGAGCACACCCGATGGTGGCGGTAGCTCGTCTGCCACCTGGAATTCGACGGGCAAGCGCGAATTGATCTGCTGAATCTTTACCGGTACCGGATAGGGGTTGGTGATCTTGACATACACCGAAAAGGCGCGCCCCGCTTCCAGCTGCGGCGAGGAAGTGGTCACTTGGTAGCGCAACGGGCCGCGCACCGGCGGGCCGGCTCCCGCCGTGGATGCTGGCAGCAGGACGCTGCTGGGCGGTGCTGCGCCTGGTGCTGCGGCGTCCTGCGGTTTGCCTTCCTGCGGCTCGTGGGCCGGAGACGGCTGCGGTGCCACGGAAGCCGGTCCGTTAGCGGTGCCTGTCCCGGCGTTGCTCGTAGCCGGGCGGCTGTCCGTCGGCTCGGCAGTATCCGGCCTGGTTGGGAGAGCGGAGGCACTGTCTGGCGGCTGTCCGGCACGGGGTGAATCCATAGCTGGGTCCTTTGTTCACTGATAGCGCCTGAGAACTGTGACGGCTGCACCCGGCAGACGAAGTCTAAAGAGGCGATCCCCCTTCTGCCCCCGCCTGGCCCGGGTCTGCCCCGTCTGCCATCATCAGCTTGCGCAGATGCACTTGGGTGCGGAGTTCGCCCATGCGCGCGGCAAAGAGGCCGGGGCAGTCAGTATGGCCGCTGAGCACCTGATTGTGCGGCACAATATGCTGGCTATCGAAATCCCCTTGCGTGGACAGCCAGGCGCACAATTCGACCAGTGCTGAGAACTGTTCAGGTGTCACATGGTCGCCACCTGCTTCCTGGCGATTATCCCCTTCGACTTCTATGCCGTAGAACCGGCGGTTGGCCACATTGCCCACAGACTCCGCATGTGCGCCTTTTATGACGTTGCCGGTTCTTGCCGCGTCCAACGATCCATGCCGCCCCTCTAGGACGAGACCGCCCCGGCTAAGGGTGAAGTGCTGGCCGGTGTCGGCAAAGCCACGCGCGAAGTGATCTTCCTGGATCTGGCGCGCCAAGGCGAAGGCCATCTCCTGTTCAGGTGGGCCACTCTGCGGATTACGGTTAGTCGTCTGCGTGTTGTGAACAACGATGCCTTCCGCGCTTTCGGTAGGGAAGCCAGCAGTATGGGCAGGTTGTGCGCCCCACTCTGCGGTAGTGAAGATTGCTGGTTCTGCCATTGTCGCTGTACCTCCTGGGATCGCAGGCTTGCTGCGCTACTGCCTATTGTAGCAGATGCAGATGCCGCATAGGTGTTAAATATTTTACACACGGCGTCAACGGACTGAACCAGTCCCGTCGCCTGAGTGTCTCCTGTCATTGTGTGTCTCTGCTGTTCCTTCCGCCGAGTCCGCTGAAGCGGTCCCTGTCGGGAACTGCGAGAGTCAAAGCTGGCGGGGCCGCGCTGCCTTCGTGCGGGTCAAGCACCTCAAAGGCCCCGGACTCTTGGGTTTGAATAGTTCTGGGACGCGCCCTCAACTGAGGCTGCCAAGAGGACGCTCAGGACGTTCATTTGAAAGAGACATATTGACAGCGTCTTTATAAGGGGACATACAGCCCGTATGTAGTATCACCCTAGGTCACGCGGTTTCTAAGAGCGGCACGTCAACGACCAACCCGAATCGGCCCTGGGCTTAACAAACTGGTTGTAGCGGAGTAAAATTCTTATTATCCAGACCGCCCCGATGCGGTGTGCTAATGATCTACTGTGCAAAGGTTGTTTGTGTGCTGGGTTCCAGGCTCCCCGGCAAGGGTGGTGCGGGGACAGCAGCGCTGCCTGTTGCAGTCCGCAAGTGAGGGGACAAACCGCAAGGCAGAGCCAATCTCAAAGAAGAAGGAATATGAATAGTGGCGCGCAGGAGTTCAAGGCGAAAGCAAGCGGCACGCGCCTTGGCCGCGTTGACCTGGTCTATTGCAATGAGAGCTATAACAGTGCGGCCACCAACGAGCGGACGGTGGAGGTGCCCCTCGGCCATGACTTCCTAGATCGCTTTCCGGCTGGAACGGTGGTGGAGGTCGGAGCCGTGATGCCCTACTACGGGCGGCAGGAACACTGGGTCATCGATCTGTACGACAGCTATAGCGGCTGCTTGCGCGAGGATGCCGTAGGCTACGACTATACGGGCCTCAACGTGCTGTCCATCTCCACGGTGGAGCACATCGGCTTGCCGGACTACCAGATGGGGAGCGGGCAGCAACTCGCCCCCATGCTTGCCTTCCGGTGCCTGGAGAAGATGATCCGGGAAGCGAACCACTACCTGGTGACGTTTCCCATAGGACACCACAAGGCTTTGGATCAGGCGGTCCAAGCGAGCCCTTACCAACGGGCGATCTTAGTGCGCGACGGCTTCAACAATTGGCAGGCGCATCCCGATCCTAACGACTTCAACTTCGCCTATGGCAGTCCCTATCCTTTCGGCAACGCGGTCTGCGTGCTGTCGGATCTGGAGGACTACTTTGCTCACGCTTGACCGCTACTGGCCTCATGGCAAAGGAGAACAAAGGCAGCAGGCACAAATTGCTATGTGAATCGAAGCATCCCCTTGCCATAGGTGCGCGGGGATGCTAACCTGTGACCTACCTATGCCGCTTGCCCGCTGAATACCGAAGCCGAAACACGGTGCTGACTAAACCGTCTAAGAGCAAAGCTGGCCTTGATAGTGTGCTATCTCGTTAATGCCACGGCTGCTACCCGTAGGATTGTCTTTTTTGGCGCAGGGCACACCTGCCAATAAGGACACGACTCCGGTAAGGGCACAACTCCGGCGGCCATGCACAGGGCAGATGCTGATTCGTCACCGGAAGCCGTTGCTGTATGGAGTGGAGGAGTTCAGCAGTCCTGGCTGATTGAGACCGTGCGCCGCCTGATACAGCAAGGCCTTCGAGGTTCATGTAAGAGGTTCATGCAAGGGGAGACATAATGCAGGACGCCGCCCACCGCTGGGAGCAGCTCTATAACCAGACGCCCCTGTGCGACGTGCCCCGCCACTACGCGGGCATGAGCCGCTCGCCGTTCCTGATGGAATACCTCCAGACCGTGCTGCGCCTGTGTCCGCGCGGCGGCAGGACCTGCGAGGCGGGCATCGGCTCCGGCTACGGCGCGATCTGGCTGTCACGGCGCGGGACGCAGGCCGAGGGCATTGATTACTCGCCCGGCATCGTGGAGCGCGCCCGCCAGATCAACGGCATCCTGGGCGGCCACGCCAGCTTCCGGGTGGGAGACCTCTTCGACTTCTACCAGGAGTTTGGCGGCCAGTCCGCCACGTCTTCCTCCCGTCCGTCCTATGCCGTCATCCACCACCAGGGCGTCCTGGAGCATTTCGCGGTGCCTTGGATCCGCGCGGCTCTCGCCCAGCAGCTCGCCTGCGCCCAGTGGGTGGTCTTCAGCGTGCCCTCGGTCTACTATCCCTTCGAGCCGGAGTTCGGCGACGAGCGGCTGCTGCCCCTGGAAGAGTGGCAGCGCATCCTGGAACCCTTCGAGGTGGCCGAGCTTAAGTATTACGGCGATCCCCAGTTGGGGGCGCAGGAACACGTCCTGGGCGTGCTGCGCGGCGTGGGGGCACCCGGCAGCCAGACGGACATTGAGCGGCTGGCGCCCCTGATGCAGGTGGCGGAGGAACCCTATCCGCCGGGCATCTCGGCCATCGTGCATACGCGCAACGAGGCCCGCCACATCGCCGAGTGCCTGCAGACGCTCCAGGGCTGGACGGACGAGATCATCGTCTGTGATATGGAAAGCGAGGACGACACGCTCGCTATCGCTGCCCAATACACGGACAACATCATCGCCCACCCGCGCATCACCAACTTCGACCGTGCCCGTAACGTCTCCGCTATGCGTGCGAAATACCGCTGGGTCTTCTACCTGGATGCCGACGAGCGGGTGCCGCCCGCCTTGGGCGCCGCCCTGCGCCGGTTAGCCGACCAGGCCGCGCCTGTGTCCGAAGCTGGCTCTGCTAAGAATGCGGAACACGGCTCTCCCCTCCGCGCGAACGACTTCGCCGGGCTGCTGATCCCGTTCCGCCACCACTTCGTAGGGCACTGGATGCAGTGCCTCTATCCCGGCTATACCGCGCCGCGCCTCTTCAGGAACGGCAGGTTCATCTTCAACGCCCGCCCGCACATGGGGGCGCAGGTGGACGGCCCCACCGCGCTCTTCCCGGCGGACAATCCTGATCTCGCCCTGGTGCACCACTCCTTCGACAGCATGGCGCACTACCTGGACAAGCTCAACCGCTATACCGACGGCGAAGCGGCCAACATGCACCGGGACGGGCACTCCTTCCACTGGCAGCACGCCCTGCGCGACTTCGTGCTGGACTGCCAGGCCTACTACGACCAGCGGGGTGCGGCCCGGGACGGGGTGCATGGCTTCCTCTATAGCATCCTGTCCGGCTTCTACCGCTTCGAGCAGCACGCCAAGCTCTATGAGCACCGCTTCCGTCAGGGGCAGTTGCAGCCGGGCGAGACGGCCCTACCCGCCAGCTTCGAGGAGATGGCGCAGTTCATGCTGGACGTGGCCCGCCACAAGCCGCTGCCGCGCGCCCCGGAGATCAAGGTTGACTCCCAACCCGGCGTTGCACCGGCAGCCAATGCTGATAAAAAGGCGAACCCGCCCGCCGATGTGGTATGGAGCGGCCCCCTTGATGACCCCAGCGGCTACGGCGAAGAAAGCCGCAACTTCCTCTTCGCGCTGGAAGACCAAGGGGTATCAGTCGCCGCCCAGCCGTTGCCGTGGAGCTACGACCGGGTGGACCTGGCTCCTGCCGAGCGCAGCCGCCTGGAGGGATTGGCACAGCGGGCCGTTAAGCCCGGTTTCATCCAGGTCATCCAGAACTTCCCGACCGCTTTCCAGCGCCATCCTGAGGCAGGCGTCGCCATCGGGCGCACCATGTTCGAGACCGACCGCCTGCCGCAGGCGTGGGTGCAAGGCTGCAACCGCATGGACTACGTGTGGGTGCCCACCGAGTTCAACCGCCAGACCTTCGCCGGGGCCGGAGTGGAAACGCGCAAGCTGGCCGTGATGCCCGGCTGCCTGGATGCCGCCGTGTTCCAGGACGCCACGCCGAGGGACGGCATAGCACAGATGCAACAGGTGGGCAGACAAACTGGACTGGCAGCCCGGTTGCAGGAGCGGCGGGAGGCAGGCGAGTATGTCTTCCTGACCGTCTTCGACTGGACGCGGCACAAGGGGTGGGACGTCCTGCTGCGCGCCTTTCTGGAAGAATTCAAGCGCGACGAGAAAGTCACCCTGGAGCTCAAGGTGTGGTCTACCAACGGCTATAGCCCAGAAGCCATCCGCGAGCAGGCTGCGGCTTTCGTCCAGCACGAGATGGGGGACGACCTGCTATCTGACCCGCGCATCCTCTTCTTGCAGGAGCGGGTCAGCCAGACGGAACTGCTGGCGCTTTATGGGGCCTGCGACGCCTTCGTGCTGCCGTCGCGGGGCGAGGGCTGGGGCAGGCCCTACATGGAGGCGATGGCGTCCGGCCTGCCGACCATCGGCACTGGCTGGAGCGGCAACACCGCCTTCATGAGCCGGGAGAACAGCTACCTCCTCGACTGCGAGGTGGTGCCCGTGCCGGAGGTGGGCTGGCGCGAGATCCCGACCTACCGCGGGCACCGCTGGGCCGAGCCGGACAAGAGCCATCTGCAGCAGATGATGCGCCGCGTGGTCGTGGAGCGGGGCGAAGCCGCCGCCCTCGGGCAGCGGGCGCGCGAGGAGGTGCTGGCGCGCTACAACCGCTCCGCTGTAGGCAAGCTCATGGCGGCGGAAATAGAGCGCATCCGCGACGAACGTGGCACTCATGATCGCGGTCGCCGTCCGGCTTCAGAGTCACCAACCAAGCGGGAAGCCGCAGAGTCCACTTCGGGTAGTCTCTCGACTGCATTGGTTGAATCCGAGGCATGGTCGCCCCTGATCCTGCCGCCTGCCGTCGCCCAGGAGCGGCAACGGGCCAGTCAGTTAGCCAAGGAACAAAAGCGATCTCCGATGGCGGTGCGCTGGGAAGGCGCCTTCTTTTCCTGGCACAGCCTGGCGCACGTCAACCGCGAGTTCTGCCTGCGGCTCTTGGAGCGGGAAGATGTGGAGCTTGCCCTCGTGCCGACCGAGCCTAACCATTTCGCGCCCGCAGCGGATCCGCGCTTCCCCGATTTGGCCGCGCGTCTGTTTGCGCCCCTGTCGAAGCCCGCACAGGTGCAAGTACGCCATTTCTTCCCGCCGCGCTTCGAGGCCCCCGCCCAGGGTCACCTGGTATTGATCCAGCCATGGGAATATGGCTACTTGCCCGCACGCTGGATTGAGCCGATCCAGGAGCAGGTGAGCGAGGTCTGGTGCTACAGCGAGTACGTGCGGCAGGTCTACCGTGACAGCGGCATTGCCGAAGAGAGGCTGCATGTGGTGCCGCTAGGCGTGGATACCAATGTCTTTAACCCTGCCGCGCCGCCTTACGTATTCACGGTGGAGCCGGGAGCCGCAACGCATCAATCAGCATCAGAGCAATCGCCAGGACAGAGCAAAGTAAGGGGCAGTTCAACCAAGGAAGATGAGGCCGCGCCACGACCCTTTACCTTCCTGTTCGTGGGCGGGACGCTGCACCGCAAGGGCATTGATATCCTGCTGGCGGCCTATGCGAAAGCGTTCACCTCCTTGGACGAAGTGTGCCTGGTCATCAAGGATACCGGCACCCAGACCGTGTACCAGGGCCAGAACGCCCGCGAGCAGATCCTCCAACGCGTCGGACAGCCCAACCAGCCGCCCCTGGTGTATCTGGAAGATGACCTCACGGCGTACCAGTTGGCCGGGCTGTATACGGCTTGCGACTGCCTGGTGCAGCCCTATCGTGGCGAAGGGTTCTGCCTGCCCGCTCTGGAAGCGATGGCCTGCGGCGTCCCGGTAATTGTGCCAGCAGGCGGCCCGACCGACGACTTCGTGGATGAGACGGTGGGCTGGCGGGTGTCTGCCGCGCGTCAGCCCTTTGGCGATGGGCGCATCGGCGAGTGGGACTGCGTGGGGCCGACCTGGATGTTCGAGGTGGCGGTGGACGACCTGGCAAAGCTGCTACGCCGGATCGTGATGCAGCCAGAAGATGTGCGGCAGCGCGGCCAGGCGGCTAAGGAGCGGGTCGAGGCTGGCTGGACTTGGGAGCACGCCTGCGCCAGGGCATTGCAGCGCCTCCAGTCCTTGGCCCGACAGCCCGTTGCGGCAAAGACGCACGCGGCAAGGCCGTATCCCGCACATGTGACACCGCCGCAGCAAGAAGGGCGGCAGCCCAAACGAAAGAAAAAGCCCGTCTACCAGGAGAAAGCGGTGACGCAGCACCAAGGGGAACATCTGGCTCCTCTTGACGGCGAGTCAGCAGGACCGATCCCGCCGCAACAGGTGGTTACACCTCCTGAATCTGAGGGGTTGCCTGTCATGCTAAGGCGGGATGCCCCCTCTGGTACCTCTGATGAACGTTCAGGCATCGCTGGTCTGGACCCAGGCATAACGCCGCTTGTAACGGCAGGAACCGGGTTACAGCGGACTTCACATGGGGTGCTGCATAACGGCCATCAAGCTGCGGATGACAGCCACTCGCATGGCAATGGCCAGCTCCACCAGAATGATCACGCGAGCAGCGAAGCAGGAGGTATCATCTGGCAGCGGGCGCAGCCGACGATCTCCCTCTGCATGATCGTGCGCAACGAGGAGCGCGTCTTAGGCGACTGCCTGGCCAGCATCCAGCCGTGGGTGGACGAAATCATCCTGGTGGATACCGGTTCCAAGGACCGCACGGTGGAGATCGCCCAGAGCCACGGCGTGCAGCTTTACCACTTCCCGTGGTGCGACAGCTTTTCCGCCGCGCGCAACGAGTCGCTGTCCCACGCCACGGGGGACTGGATCCTGTGGATGGACGCCGACGACACTATTCCCGAAGCGTGCGGGCGCAAGCTGCGCGAGTTGGTGGCGCTGGCCGAGGACGAGACGACCGGGTTCCTGATACAAGTGCATATCCCCCCCGCTCCCGGTGATCACGGCTTCACGGTAGTGGACCACGTCAAGCTGTTTCGCAATTGGCCGGAGCTGCGCTTCGAGGGGCGCATCCACGAGCAGATCCTGGAGCCGATCTACCGGGTTGGCGGACGCATTGAGCGCAGCGACCTGTATGTGGTGCATTCGGGCTACGACTACAGCCCAGAAGGTCAGCAGCGCAAGCGGGAGCGGGACTTCCTGCTCTTGCACAAGGACTTGGAGGACCGTCCCGACCATCCCTTCGTGCTCTTCAACATCGGGATGACGGCGTACCACCTGAAGGACTTCGACCAGGCCCTGCCCGCCTTGGAGCGGTGCTTGGCGCTGAGCAAGCCGCACGAATCCACGGTGCGCAAAGTCTACGCGATGCTGGCGGGCTGCCATCTGGGAAAGGAGGACATCGCCAAAGCGGTGGCCGTCGTGGAGCAGGGCCTGAAGCGGTTCCCGCACGATCCTGAACTGCTGTTCCGCGCCGGTATCATCTACCGCGAGGCGGGCAACTTAGAGGCTGCCGAGCAGAGCTACCTTAAGCTCCTGACGGCGCGGGAAGTAGGGCACATTGATAGCATTGATGTCACCATGACTGGATATAAGGCGCATCATAATCTGGCACTCATCTATATGGACATGGGGCGGTTTGAGGAAGCCGAGGCGCAGTGGCAGGCGGCGGTGCGGGACAATCCTGCCTTCGTCCCTTCGTGGGTTGGCCTGGGAGAAATCTATCTGAGGACAGGGAGGATGGAGGCGGCGAAAGCTCTTGTTGAGCGATTAAAGGAGGTGGACGCCCAGCAAGCGGCATTACTGCAATCTCGGCTGCCGGAGTGAACCTTGGGCGGCTTACAATAGAGGCCCGATGAGACCATGATTAACGAAGGCCAAGGGCAGCCATAAAAACAGAATGAACTGCCCCTTGCAGCGGTTCGCCGAGCGCGCTATAATGCGTTATTAATCCTGATGTCTGGCAGCGACTACCAGGCTCCAGGGCCTGCGCTTAGAACTTGCTGGTGATAATCCTAAACCCATAGGTTACTACGCTGGCCAACTGTGCTTGGCCGGATGGACAGATTGCTTAAACCTGTCTCAAGCAGATTATTGTGAAGGAAGAATCAAACGAAGTTGCACATCGCCTTGAGGTCTCGGCCAGAGGTGCTGCCTAATATTCTAATTCCGCTTGACCCTTTGCGTTTCGCCTGGCAAGAAAAGATGCCAGCCGCAGACTGTACAGGTTAAACGGCAAAGGTTATGTAAATCGTTTTCCTCAGGAGAAAACCAGATGTTAGTCCCCCAAGTTTTGCCAGGCCAGACAGTTCAAGTTCCGATTGAGCCGCGTACGGTCTCGCCTCCCTCCGATTGCTACATAAGCGGGCCGAGTGCAGACACTGGTTGTGTTTGCTCTGCGAATCCAGGTCGTGGCGTTGCGACGGTTTCCGTGCCTGATAGTGCACCGTTAGGCCATTATGCACTCGTAACACCGGGGCCTGATCCCAACGATCCTCCCAATTTGTGTGGATGGGAAGGCGAATTCGATGTCGTGGATCATATTACGCCTCCTATTATCGTACCGCCCGGTTGCCAATCTGTGGCATAGTTTTATCATTCAGTTGCTGGTAACTTTGCTGCTGCTCGGAAGCGATGTTGGCTGATTTACAATGCTGGCTAACTTAATCTAAAAGCATAATCCCGGTGTTCGCATTGGCCTTCATTGGGAGATAGGAGGCAGCATGGGACAAGTCGTAACAATTATTTTGCACCTACACGAGTCCTTCAGGCTTCTGGCAAATGTAAATGGGCAATCAGTCTGAGGTGAGCTTGGAAGGCGATGCCAACAAACAGAACGGCTCCGGTCTTAGCGTCGATCTAACGATCCCACTAAAGCCATAATCCCCTTTCCTGACAAGGTCAGTAATGGGGCGGTCAGGGTTATGTATGTTTCTGCCTACTATGTCGGCTCCAGGGGCGTTCCTCCAAGTGGTCCGGCCTATGAAGGTGGCGCTGAGGTTCAGGAGGGTTCGGCATCAGTATGTATAATGCGACAGTCCTAAACCTGTTTTCGCAGCCACATAACATGAAGAGCCTGGCGGAGGCCGATGCGATTGGGCAAGACGGCATTCCTGGCGAAGGCCCCTACATGACGCTGTATCTGCGGCTTGAGGGAGAGAATATCGCAGAAGCCAGTTTTGAGACTTACGGCTGTCCTGCCGCCATTGCCTGCGGCAGTTGGCTGACGCAGTGGATCACGGGCAAAACGGCGGATGCCGCCAGCATCATCACGGCAGACGATCTGATGAGAGTTGTCGGGGGCTTGCCATTGGGTAAGGAGCATTGCGCATCCTTGGCGGTCAATGCTCTGCGCAGTGCTATGCGGAGTTGGCAAGATGAAATGTGACAACAGCAGTTAACTTAGGAGGCAGTTATGAGTTTTGGCAATGACCCGTCCTTGTCTGGCGGACTGACTTCAAGCTCGACGTGCGCCAACTGCGGGAGTGGCGCATATGAGACGGCACCCGACTTGAGTGGGGCTGTTATGAATGCGGGGGGCATGAACATCGGAGTCCGCAACGCTGGCGGCGGCTATGTAACTGCTCCTGATCCAAGTACTGCAGCGCCATATCCGGGTGGAGGAATGAACATCGGCATCCGCAATAGCGGCGATCCGCCATCCATTGGTGCGCCGCCCTCTAAATGTCCGCCGCAGTGTCATGCTGATGGCTCCTCATCGCCGGGGAACAATGGCGGAACACCAAGCCCGCCTGCTCGCGTGATGGCATAGGTTATGGGCTGTGGTTGCGCTTCCCACAATAGCTTGCCTGTGTCTCCCGTTGTGGGTTTGCGGCCAGATTCAAAGTCTGCGCGCTACAAACGTCAAGCGAAAAACGGACACGTACTAATGCAAGTGGGGTGTTAGGGCTGCTTAGTACAAGTTGGATTGTTGTACCTGTGGTGTTGGATACGGAAATACAAGTATTAAGACTCAGCGGTCTCACAAGCTGGTTCCAAATAGGGGAATGACTATGTTATCTTTGCTGGATATCGAACGCTCTACCTATCAGACAGTAGCACTACCTGACGCTCTCGATAACACATCACAGCCCTGTGACAGGTGCAAAGCGTTCCGGGTGGATCCGCAGTTAGACGGTAATCTCCAGGTGGATCCTGAGATATTCCTGCCCAGCCCCGGCCTGAACGTGGATATAGGCTATTACTACAACTCCAATACCCAGTATAACGGCCCCTTCGGGTATGGCCGGACTATAACCCCCAATCTGCTAGCCCAGGCCAACGGGAGCCCGGCCTGGGTGTCCTTCTCACGCGGCAACGGGGCCATCGTCAGCTACCAGGATGACGGCAGCGGCACCTTCGTGCCCCAGACGCCGCGCCTGCTGAACACGGTCATAAAGGACACAGTGAACAACCTCTGGAAAGAGGTTACTCCCGCCGGAATCACCACCGCCTATCCCCTGGATACCACGGGGCAAGTGACCTCGGTCACCTATATCGAAGACGCCGTGGGCAACCGGCACAGCTTCCTCTATCAGGCCGGACGGCTGCAGAACTTGCAGGACGCGGTAGGAAGGCTTGTTACCTTCAACTATGTCAACGTGGCGGTGTCGCCAACCAACTCTCGCAACCTGCTGCAGAGCATCCAGGACTGGGCGGGCCGCATGACCACATTCGGCTATGATCCCGTCAGCGTACCAGACCAACCGCTGCTGACGACCGTGACTGGGCCGAGCGGCTGTCAGACGGGCTACCATTACAACGGCAGCGCCCAGTTGGTCGAAATCGTAGACCCCAATGGGTATAGCACAAGTTACAGCTACGATGGGAGCGGGCGGGTCGTGACGCGCGGCATCGCCGGGGCAGGTGTGACTCTCTACAACTACAGCGGCCCGTACATGGTCGTGACGGACCCACTGGGTGGCGTGGTCACCAACACCACCGACCCGACCTGGGGCCTGGGCGTCATGGAAGACATGAATGGCAGCCGCACTACTTTTGTGAGCAACTCCCAAGGCTTGGAAGTGCAGCGACAGAACATGCTGGGGGCGATCTGGACTACGGTCTATGACGGCGGTGGCATCCCCATAGCCAATGTGGATCCTTTAGGTCATACCACGACCATCATGCGGGACAGCTACAACAACCCGACTAGCATCACCTACGCCGATGGGTCAATGGTCACCTACGTGTGGGGCTATGCGGGTAGCAGTTTCGACACCACCGGAGCCAAGCGCCGCCTGCAAGCTTCCGTGGACCCGCTTGGCCACCGCACCAGCTATGCCTACAACGGACGCGGGCAGGTTACGGCGGTGCAGGACGCGCTCGGCAATGTTACCACGACAGCATACGACGACTTAGGTAATCCTATTAGGGTCATTGATCCCCTAGGTAACGTGACGACTAGGCTGTATGATGCCGCAGGCAATGTGACCGGAATTATCAATCCTTTGGGAGCACAGTGGACTTATACTTACGATGCTCAGAATCGGCGGCTGACAAGTACTGACCCATTGGGGGGTACAACATCGGTAGCCTATGATGGGTCAGGGAATAAAACAGTAGAAATTAATGCTCTTGGCAAACGCAACAGTTACACTTATAACGCATTTGACAAACTGGTGAACGTCCAAAATGCGTTAGGATACATTACCACTGGCGTTTATGATTCTAACGGACGATTAGTTGCGGTGGTAGACCCAATGGGGTTCCAGGCTACCTTCATTTATGATCTATCTGGAAAAGTAATCGCTATTGAAAACACTCATGGTAGCTGTTCTAGTTTCCTTTACGATCCGGCTGATCGCTTATTAGCAACAGTTGATGCAACTGGTGTTCATTATACATCTATATACAACGTAGCCAGTCGGCCTGTTGCCATAGAGAATTTTTTAGGTTATAGATCCACTACCATTTATGATTCTCTTGATCGTCCTGTTGGGTTCATTGATGCATTAAGCCGAGTCACGACAGTCAGCTACGACTTGTCTGGTCATATGCGAGCACAACAGTCTGCAGATGGAAACTTTACTAGTTACATATATGACGCGGTGGGCCAACGAGTAGTAATAATGGATGCTGACGGCAACCATACCACAAATACTTATAATAGTACGGGACAGTTACTATCAATCCTTAATCCACTTGGGTTGAGGACTTCTTTCAGTTATGACGCGGCGGGCAATCAAATCGCACGCATTGACAGCCGTAACTATGTAACTACTTACACTTTAGATCCACTGTATCGAGTTAGTGGTGCGCTCTATCCTAATAGTAGCCGTAATACCTTCTGCTTTGATCTCACTGGACGAGTTCTCTCAATGCAAAACAGTACCGGAATATCATCATATATATATGATGATATTGGGCGTCTTATTAGTGTGACTGATTCATCTAATGTGAGGTTAAGCTATGTTTATGATGCTGTGGGCAATCGAGTTGAGTTAATTGGTCCTGATGCCTATGTAACTACCTACGCTTATTCACATAATCGTTTAGCAGCTATTTTGAATCCGTTTGGGGAACTTACTACCTTAAGTTACGATGTGCTAGACCAAATCGTGCAAAGAACCCTGAGCAATGGGTTGATTATCAGTTATACCTACGATTTAATGGGGTGGCCAGTAGTAATAGAGAACCGCAAAGCAGATGACGTGGCTCTTGGCATCTTCACAGCTATCTACGATCCCATTGGTAACATTTTGAGTCAGCAAGAGTTAGATGGAACTTTAATAACATATATTTACGATTCGACCAATCAGATTATAAATGAATCCCGTACTGGAACGAGTGCCTACTGCATTACTTACTCATATGATAGACTTGGCAACCGACTTAGTAAGAACGAGAGTGGAGTTGTCACATCCTATTCTTATAACAGGGGTAATCAACTCCTCACATCACTACCAATGTCAGGGCCACCTATCACTAGTAGTTATGATAACAATGGCAATTTAACCTCAGATGCTTCTGGTAGTGCTTTTACGACCTACACATGGGATTACGATGACCGACTTATAGGTATTGCTTCTAATGGTAGCATTGAGACCTATACATATTCGGCAAATGGGCTACGCAAAAAGAAGGTCACTCCTAGTGGAAGCACTATTTACGCTTATGACGGTGAGAACATGCTCGCTGAGATGAATGATAATGGCATCATTCAAGCCTTCTACACAGACTTTCCAGGTTATTGGGGTGGTTTAACTTCACAGCGTAGATTGGGAGATAGTAGCTTCTATGGATTAGATCAGCGTTCAAACATCCGGTTAGTAATATCCTCCGGTGGAGTCGTAACAGACAAGTATACATACAAAGCGTTCGGAGAAGAGACGGATGAGATCATAAGTACTGTCAATCCGTTTAGATTTAATGGACAACTTGGCTATTACCAGGATACAGTTTCCCGCTTATATGTACGGGCAAGACATTTGGACGTGCAAAAGGGAAGATGGATTAGTTGTGATCCGTTAGGGTTTACGTCGGGCGACCCAAATCTCTATCGCTATGTGTTCAATAATCCTGTCACGTCGAACGATCCTACTGGACTTCTGACAGGATATCAAATTTGTCTTATTGCATGTGCTGGTGTCGGTGCTGTCTGTATAATAGCAGGTATAGCAACGTGTCCTGCCACTGGCCCCTTAGCTGCTGCATGTGCTTTAGGTGTAGCCATCCTATGTGGAGCTCCTGTTGTGGTCTGTATGAGTAATTGTAAATCTTTCCTTCCCCCTGTCCCGCCAGGAGTTGGACCTATGCCCACGCCGACCCCTGGTATGACGCCTGGCCAATACTCATGTGCGTTGCAGCAGTGGTGGGATCAAAACCAAGGAGACCGTCCTTTGCCAAGGAACAGAAATCAGCCTTGAACAATCCTTTAATCTCAATTGCCACGCATTTTGATAAAGAGAATTGATGGAACCATGCTCGTTCCCTGATTTGCGACTACAAATCGCAGACCTTAGTGCATCTGAGTTGAGTGTTTACCTCAGAATTATTAACGAGAATATAATGTGTCGAGTCTTTCTTGCCTCGGAGAAGGATAGTTGACCTAAAAGAGAGGGACAAAGCCATGACTGAGAGTCTGACATGCACCCCAAAAAGTAAGCCACAATAGAATGAGGATTTTCAACTTAAGGAGATTCTCAGATGAAGCCAAGGTTTAGTGAGGAGCAGATCATCGACATCCTGAAGCAGCAAGAAAGCGGCGTGACTACTTACCGCCCGATGTCTGGGCACAGCAATATCAAAATAGTCTCGTTCTTATTGGTATACCTACGGGGTGAAGCTCAAGTCAAGTCAACCTACAGGCACAGGCGTAACCTTAAACCAACTTGACCTAGGTGGATGAGGCTACCCATGCCGTGGCACTATCATGGAGGATACCTTAAACTATTACGGATCTTCACGTCAACACTGGCGCTGCATCAGTCGCAACAACCCACTGGAACGCATCATGCGGGAGATCCGGTGACGCACATAAGTGAACTGAGCCTTCTCGAAGAAGGAAATCACTCTGATGTAGTGGCGGCCCAACTGCAGCACATTATTGACACCATTTGCATAGTAAAATTATCTAAGTATGAGATAGATTCCATAATCTGGCGTGGGCGACATGTGCGGCTTAAAAGCCAGCAAACGGGTAACTGTTTACACGAAAATACGAAACATTCTTCAGTATGATAGTAGAGAGCCTGACTTAGTTCTCCCCGCAACCCACTCCGACCGGAGGTGAGGAAAGCTACCTTTAACTAAGTGGAAGTGTTCTGTAATGGCATAGCTGTCGTTTGACCTAATCCCTTTTGTCCTTTTGGCCATGAATGTCACTATTCTAGTGTCCAGGGAATCACCGTCAATGTCATAAGGAACGATTTTGGCCTATAACAACGAATTATCAAGGAGTATGCAGAATGATATCAACGCAAAATCGTAAGATAATATATTGCTTGTATGCTTTGCAAGGGGCGATGTTTGGTATATTCCCATCGTTGCTAGTAGGCATGTTTATTATTGGTCCGCTAACCAGCTTTGTCATTGCTGTTATACTGGCTACTGGCACTATAATATGCAAAAAGTTGCGTCAGTATGTGTTTAGAGTAGAGTTGCGAGGATGGGAGGATGCAGGGCAGCAACATTGGAATAGGAATAAGCAGTTGAGATGCAGACCTATTAAATATGTTACTTATTTAGTTATTGCGATTCCTTTGCTCATAGTAATGCTAAATACTGTTTTATCTGGGCCTTTTCATTTGAGTGACAAGATCCTATTGAAAGGTGCAATGGGATCACTGGGAGGAGCTATTTTTGGAATACTAATCTGTGCTCAGTGTTTGAAGGAATTGGGACACGAGGGTAAAGCAATTTGATGCTCTATAGATTTTCACAAAGACGCCATTACCCCTCTAAATTCATCTGCCCCTAAGAAGGCCCCGCACATCGTTGTAAAGCTGATCAAGTGAGTCGTCATCAAGATTGTAATAATATTGGAGATTGAACTGTTTCGTTTGTCTTAACCCACGCAGAACAGAGAGTTTATGCCGTAATGTGATGCCTTAGATTGGAACATGATGGCTTAGATTGGCTCCCGTTAGAATAAACTACCTTCACAACGATAGCCTCCAAATTGTGGAGCAATCTGGTCATCATACAATGAATTCAGAATTAACATCTGCACCTCTGCACTTTTATATAGGGGCCTATATCCATGCGTGACTCTGAACCGCGCTTTGCTCTCAGCAACATCATGGGATTAGGCATAGGTATAATTGCCCATCAAGAAGACAGTTGCCATAACTGCCTGAAGGCTATCCAGGCCCACACTCAGTCTCCCTTTAAATTGGTTATTGCTGCCAACGATGGATTCTCTCTTTTTTCTGATGTTCATTCGCTACCTGTCGTAACAGGTCATGAATTTAGTAATACCTGGCACCAGAACAGGGCATTAGCTTACTTGCTGCATTACACCAAGTGTGACCCAATCCTCTTGATGGAGGACAATTGCTGGCCCGTTGAAGATGGATGGGAGCGAACCTGGATCGAAGCTGTCAAGCGTTGGCAGCATCTCAACTCTATGGATCATACCTGGTTTGAAGAGACGATGCTGGGTGGTTCCGGCCAAGTCCATGATCCTTACTGGGTGAAGTCCGTGTCAGGATACTGCTCCATCTCCACCCGTGCTGCGTTGGAGAAGGTGGGATATTTGGATACCAGACTCAATGATTATCAGCACGCATCGTCGGAATGGACGTCCCGCTTCATGCGAACTTTGGGCTATTGGAATGGCAAGATACCTGCCCTTAACTCAGGTCTCCGATGCTCAACTGCTCAACTGTGCATAGAGTTTCCTATGGAGAGCAGCGATGCAGCCGTTCTCCAGGAACTTAAAGACGCACCGGTCTACCGCGCGCCCTTTCATGGCCGGGTGGAACAAGAACGCTTCTATCGTGATCTCAAGCGCGCCCACTGGCCCGTGGCGCCGGAATCAGGCACCACGCGCCTCATCTCTGTCATCTGCCCCCTAAGCGAAGTCAAGGCAGCCACTTCGATAGCAGATGCTATTGGCAGAGCAGCCATCAACAGCCATGCCGTTTCTGTTCCTTACGAGATGATCTGGGTCTGGTATGGTGAGGGCACCTGCTCGCTACCCGGTTTGGTGGTAGAGCATCTTGAAACGCCCTTTGTGTATGCTGAGGCCGCTAACCGGGGCGTCATGGCCAGCAGCGGCGAGGTGTTGCTGTTCCTCAATGAGCAGGGGGCATTGGATACACCTAACGCCTTGCAGGATCTCCTGAGCCTGTTCGCAGAGCAACCAGGCTCAGACGTTTGCTACGTCTATCATTCTGGCGAGTGGCAGCCCCGCGAAAGCCCAGATTACTTGGATCGGGAGCACGAATGCTGGGCCATCCGCCGCCACACGTTCTGTTCTCTTGGCGGCTTGAAGGAGGTCGCCACATCTATTGAGGACATTGAACTTAGAGCCAACTCTACTTCTACTATATTGTCACTTGCCCCACAGCAGTCTACGGCAGTATTAGGGATCGGCATCACGACCTATAACCGCTTGGAGGCCCTGGCGGGCTGCGTCAAGCGCATCCAGAAGCACACGCGGCATGACTACCAACTGGTGATCGCCGACGACGGAAGCACCGACGGCACGGTCGAATGGGCGCGGCAGCAGGGTCTTCGCATCATCACAGGCGAGAACCGGGGCCTTGCCTGGAACCGCAACCGTGCCCTGCATTACCTGGAAGAATACACCCGCTGCGATCCTCTCATCCTCCTGGATGACGACTGCTGGCCCTGCGAGGATGGATGGGAGCAAACGTGGCGGGAGGCGGCCCTGCGCTGGGGTCATGTGGATCACGCTTTTGCTCCCTCTGTCGTCAAATCTGGTAGGGGCACAGCCCAAGACCCCTATATCTGTTCCGGCTCGTCCGGCAACTGCTGCACCACCTCGCGGGCCGCCTTGCGCGTGGTAGGCTACCAGGACCTGAGGCTGGCGCAAGGCTGGGGCTACGACGACAGCGAGTGGACCATGCGCTTCTCCCGCGCCTTGGCCCAGGAGCGGGACATGGCACCCGACGTCCAACTCTGCCTGAGCCACGGCATCCGCATGATGGAGTTCGGCACCTGGTGTGACCAAGAGAAGCTGGCCCAGAACCGGAACGTGTTCTTGGAGCTGTTAGAAGAGCAGACGGTCTGGCGGCCCGCCTGGCAGACCGAAGGCGAGCAGGAGACGCTCAAGGGCGAGGTCATCAAGGCCATCCAGCATCGGAGAATGCAGGCCCAGAACGTGCTCTACACGCCGCGCGGACTGATCGCGCCAACGGAAACCGCCGACTGCCAGCCGCGCTGGGAAGGGCGCATCTGCCCCAAACCGTGGGAATATACCGTCAGTGCCATCATCCCACACCTGGAAACGCCGGAGCCGTTGCGGACGTGCATCGAGATCTTACGCCTGCAGACCGAGCGGCCCTACATCTTCGTCGTGGATACCGGCTCCTCCGCTGCCACCATGACCGAGTTGGAGTCCTTGCGCGCTGCCGACGTGGAGATCCATTACATCCGCTCCCATGCCTTCCGCCATTCTTCTGAGCCGGTGGGCGTAGCCCAGGACTTGGCGTTTGCCCTCTGCCATTCGGAATACCTCTTCTGCACCCATGCGGACTGCTTTCTGCGCCGCCGGGACTACATTGAGTGGCTGCTCACTCTGTGCAACGCGGAATGTCCAGCAGTTGGCTATCAGATGTCGCCGCGCGACTGGCTGACCAATGACTGGGAAGGTATGGTCAGCCACACGGCCACCCTGCTGCACATGCCCACCATGTGGCGTTTAGGGGCATCCTGGAACTTCGAGCGGGCGCACACGCAGTTCGGCGTGCCGCGCCAGGCGATGGGCTGGCCCGATACCGAGACCTGCATGAATATGGTGCTGCAAGCGGCAGGCGTTAAGCCCTTGCTCATCGGTAATGAGACCAACTACGAACGGTATGTGGATGAGAATGTGGACCACCCTCGCAGCTTTGCAGGCTCGAAGTTCTATGGAGCCGAGTACCATGTAAAGGCTCAGACCTGGATGGAGGATGCCCTGCGTGAGGCGCGGGAGCGTATTGCCGGATGGAAGTCCGGCCACAACATATGAGCGAGACCGCAGACCTGAGGATACCGCGCATCGTTCGTCTTTATTAATGTTCGTTTGAGGGCTTACGGCTGGATGCCAACTGACCTGATCAGCATCATCATCTTAAACCATAATACCTGGGAGGAATGCACCCAGCGTTGTCTCGAATGCGTCCTGCAAAATACCAGACCGCCATTTGAAATAATCCTGGTAGACAACGGCAGCAACCAGCATGAGGCTGCGCGGATACAGCAAGAGTTGCAACATGAAGCAGCCATGCATCTGATTGCCGCACGGGAGAATTTGGGTTTTTCCGCTGGCAACAACTGCGGCTTAGCCGAGGCCGACGCAGAGGCCCGCTTCATCTGCTTCCTGAACTCCGACTGCTATATCCTGGAAGCAGGCTGGAACCGTAAGGTGACAGATATGTTTGAGCGGAACCCCCAACTCGGAGCTGCCAGCCTCACGCGTGGTGAAAAGTGCCATTATATCGACGGGGAATACGGCGATGCCTATTGGTTTGAGCCTACTATTGAACCTTACGACTGCGAGTGGGTGAACGGAGCCTGCCTGGTCGTTGACCGCAGCCGGGTGGGGGACCTCCGCTTCGATACCGCCTACAGCCCGGCTTATTGGGAAGATACCGACCTCAGTTTCCAGATCCGCCAGCAAGGGTGGATGGTAGCGCAACGGCCTGATTTCGACATCACGCATCTGGGTTCCTCCACGGTGGCGGGCATGAAAGATGGCATTCCCTTCCAGGGGCAGACACTGGCGCTTAGTTATCTCTATGAGCGCAACCGAATGCACCTCCTGCGCAAATGGAAAGCAATGCTGCACCCACGCCTGGATGGAACTCAGAGCCGCCAGTTCCTGCACCAGTTTTACAAGAGTCCTCTGTAAATGTGGCAGCAGCCCAACCTAGGCGCCTCTGACAAGGAAAACCTCCTGTTTATAGGGACATTTGAAAGACATTGGAACTTTCCGTGAGTCGGATGCGAGAGTTAGGCCGTAAAGCTTTGATTCAACACAACAGGTCCTTTGAGTTTGAGATTGGTCAGGGAGGATGGGGAACAGCGCCATCTAACTAAGACAAGGGAAATGCTCCTGCACTTGCTTAAAGGTTTCATAGAGGGTTGTATTTGGCCAGCCAAGAGAAATAACCAGTTCGATCAGGTTGCTCTTTGAATTTCGAGAGCCTACCTTTGAGGGTTCGATGCCATCGCTCTTGGAGCTATAGGTTAGCGCATCAAAGACAGGCAAGCTTATTCTGTACAATCGCTGGCAAGCAACTGCTATGGTAGGCCTTTCAAGATTCTCTATACAATGACTTTAGTTCAGGTAAGTGAAACCCAGTTGCGTCCCTGCAAAAGTTCCGTACGTCGTCCACGATGCCCCGCCACGAGTTGCTTGCACGCAACACGAATTGACACCTGAAAAGGCGTCTTTTTTGTTTTATGGAACCGAACAGATCCCTTTGTCCTTTATTCGGGTTTCGTTCGTCCTCTTCGCCTTCCGTTCGGTTCTTCTACGGAGATCATCGTCCGCATACTTTCAAGAAGCTTCTTGCTTGAACGCAAGTCCGCAGCTCCTTCTTGCCCCTGCTGCGGTCCGGGATACACGAGCATGGAGACAAGCCTAAGAACCTGCTCAGCTCGAATACTCGCATATTCGTATGTTATTTCTTCACCGTATTCTTGTTTCCAAACTTCCCTGAATTCTTCGATAGCCTCTTCTGATAAATACATAAATTGTGACAATTAGCATTTGAACACTCTAGCCACAGCCTCTTAAGACGTCAAGTTCTACCGACTTTTAATGAAATAAAGCAATTCGAGGCTCTGTTAGATCATTACCGACGATTACTCTTTCTAAGCACCTCGACAATATTGCGGAAATGCTCTACAGTAGATGCCAATAGGGGAGGAACTTCACAACTTAACCGCAAACGGAGGACGGGAGCAAAGAGCGGTTAAAGGAAGGGACTCCTATTTTTTGTACCCAAAAAACCTGACATTCAAAAAAGCCATCGGAATCGACAGCTTCTTTGAGCGCCCGGCAACCTTCCAATAAACTATCAATTTAATGGGGTCGATAAGGCACGGTCTAACGCAACTATTTACAGCATGGCATGCCGGGCGCTCAAAAGCAATAAATGAATTATGGCAATGAGTATTCAAATCACTGCAATTCATCTGGTTGGCGGCACCCGACATGAACACATCGCCGCTGCTCAGTGGATTAATGTTCAGACAAAAGAAGAAGACCAGAGTACACGTGAGCAAATAATTGAGTGGCTCAGACAATCGGGTTCAAAAGCATACGTATGGGATGGAAAGCGAAGCGTGGACGTTCGCATAGCCGAAGCCACTCCACCATACATCCGCACATATGCAGACGGTGTGTGGACTGACAATCTGTTGGCACTTCCAAGGTTTTAGTTTTTCATTGCCAGGTAGCGTTATTCACACGCTACCTGGTTTTGAAACAAATATAGTAAGAGCTTTGACTCAGTTAAGGATTCCGTTGCTTCCTTGCAAAAGTTCCGTACGTCGTCCACGATGCCCCGCCACCTTGATTTTTGGGCTGTATCGCGCAGGTAAGCAAAGGGCGCTACAGGTTCAAACGTCAATTTTTTGTTGGTTAAAATCAGTTCCGAACCGATGATTTCTAAGATGATCCGCTTCTGTTGGGCATCGCCGCTTTGGAACTGCGTGCGCACCGCGTGAGCGAAGGTCAGCACCCGTTCCACCATCTCGCACCAGCGGTCGGTCTGGGATTCTGTATCACCCCGCCTTTCATTGAGCCGCTCCCGCTCCTTCAGCAGATCTACGCGTTTCCGATTAAATTCCTCATCATCAATCAGGGCACGCAGGCGCAGGTTCAACAGCTCGTCTAACTGCCGCTGGGCGCTCTGGTAGGCGTTCTCCACTGCCTGTGTGGTCGCCTGGCGATCCTGGCTTGTTTTATCGTGGGTTTCCCGCACATATTTCAAAGCCCAGTCCAAGAAATCGTCACCGATGCTAATGCTCTCTAATACAGCATCAATTTGACGCTCCAACGCTTTGACTTCAATACACGGCTGAGTGCATTTGATGCCCGGCTTTCGTTTGGTGCAATGGTAATGGATATAGTGATAAACGGGTACCCCCGGTCTCTTCTGCCGCCACCGCTCCTCCGCCGTAATCATGCAGCCGCACTCCCCACAGCGGATCAGACCGGTGAAGGCAAAGTTCTTTTTGGTCTGGGGGCGTTGGCGTCCGTTGCGGCCCAGCAGCTTCTGCACGCGCCAGAACTGGTCTTCGGTAATCATCGGCTCGTGACTGCCTTTGTGCAACTGCCCGTTGTAACTGAACCACCCATAGTAGAAGGGATTGGAAAAGACGGCGTAGATGCCATTACGAGACATCGGTTTGTCCCCTGAGTGGGGGCGGCGGCGAGTACGAAAGCCCCATTCGGTATTAGCGATCTCGGCTATTCTCGGCGGCGTGTAGGCCCCGGTCAGCATTAAATCCCACATCCGGCGCACTAAGCCGAACCGGTCCGGGTCGGGGCCTATGGTATGTGCCCCCTTCTGATCGTTGTAGTTGTTCACATAGCCGATGGGCGCTATGCCGGGGAACCAGCCTGATTCCAGCTTGGCCCGCTGCCCCCGTTTGACATCTTTGCTGAGCTTGTCTACAAAGTATTTGCTTTGGCCAAAGATGATATTGAGCATCCACTTGCCTTCCGGAGAATTTTCAAAGGTGTATTGGGCAAACTTAAGGTCATGCAGTTTGCCACGGTCCAGGTCATAAATGATGCGGCCTCCATCCACTGAGTTGCGGGCCAGACGATCTGGATGCCAGGCGATAATGCCGTGCGCTTCACCTTTTTCAATGCGTTTCAGCATTTGTTCAAAGTGGGGACGTCCCGGTGCTTTAGCACTTTGTGATTCTTCAATGATCTCGACAATGGAGAGGTTGTGATAGAGACGCAGGAGTTCGCGTTTTTGGGACTCGATAGAGAGCACCTGGCGATCATCTGGCTCGCTGGATTTACGCACGTAGAGAAAATAGCGCCACTGGGCATAGGGTGCGGGAGCCAGAGAGGAGGCGGGCAGATCAGCGGCTGAAACGGATGCAGATTCGGCGGGGAAGGAAACAGCGGCCATGAATAAAGAGCCTTAGGGATGGATAATTGATAGATAGTTGTGGAGCCGGATATGAGGCGCGGCCCCACGGCTGACGCCATCAGCGGACACTGGTTACGCAGAGGATGCAGGCCTACTGGTCTCGCCTGCGGTGCTGACCACCTCCTGGTCGCTATGTGCGTGACGGACGATACCGGTAGGATCGAGTCCAGCAGGATTAGCAGAGGGAGATGCTTCTACCAGCATACGCACCAAAGCAAAGACCTGATGCGCCCGGTCTACGGCTTCATCACGGGATAGTACAACGCCGTAGTGCTGCTTCCAGAGCACCTGAAATTCGTCAATTGCGTGAGGCGGTAAGTAAGCCATGTGCTTACCATGCGCCTCTCCTTCTCAACCTTCAAACGCCGTTGGGTGTGAGCAACTGACCCGGTAAGCCAAGGAGTAATCCATCTGCTGGCCCGGTCAGCACAGATTAGACGGTAGCGGGCACCACACGAAAACTAAGTGCTGGATTCCTCAAGGATGGGCAAGAAACTGCGCATGACGCGCGGCGCGACACTCACCAGGACGCCATGAGATGCGGCATACCAAAGGCAGTTATAGAGCAATTCCGGCTGACCCTCGAAGTTATCAAACATGATCATAAGAGCACCACGGTTCTCGACTAAGTCGCGCACCGATTGGGCGAAATCCGGTCGATACAGATCAACGGCTTTGGCCGCTTGTAAACTAATCGGTTCCATACCATTCTTGACGTTACTTATAAAATGGGCCGCTATACCGTCCTCCAGGATGGCCAGGGCGTTGTCTCAGTACTAGAACCGCTTCCCAAGAAAAGTCAAGAGCACGTATGAGTTCATGCTGTTTGGCCCCTTAGATTCCTTGCCGCGTCATTATCCCATTTAAGGACAATTTAATCTGTCCGTTTTACTATAGGCCTAAGAGTCTTCGTGCGGATTTCCTCCCTCCCCGGCTGCACAGACTACCGTCTCCTGCGTGCGGGCTTTTTTTGTTGTGCCTCTGCGCTGGCGGTGTTGCGTTGGCGCAACGGCTTTTGTGGCGGGACGGGATTCGCGGCATGGTGGGAGGGCAATCACTAACCAGGGGCATGGCAGCAGTCGGCACGACATCGCACAATCCACACCACGACCAGAACGCCTGTGCTCGGCAGGTGGGCCATGACGCGCGTGCGGTGTATAACCGCATTCCCGCTCTGATGGCGCACACCACTTATTACGCCTTCAAGGGCGCTTCTCGGCTGGCGGCGGATGCTGGCATCTCCAAGTCCGCATTAAGCCGGTTAATCTGCGGCCAGTCCAGCCCTTCCTTCGCTCTCATCTGCGCCTTGACGCGCGCCTTTGAGCGGCGGCTGCAAAGACCGATTGATCCCCGTGAACTGGTCTCCTTTGACGGGGCCTATCCCACGGCTTACGTATGCGAACTGGTGGGCTGCAAGGGCTGCCTGCCTACAGAAGCCTATGCGGAGAACGATACGCTCAAGCCGGAGTTCAAAGCCGTCAAGCCCGGCCAGTGGCCACCTCTGCCAGCAAGCATTATTCAGGAGGGTGCATGATATACCGTCCTGTTCAAACTCCTGCCACCCTTGGTTGTGGCAGTTTCTCTGGAAGGGCCGTATCCCCTGGTCAACGGGGGCCAAGCGAAACCGCAGCAGCGGTGAAACATCAGTTGCACGACCGCCTGCTGCGCCTCAGCTTTCCCGCCTTCGAGTGCGTGATCCGGGAGGTGCTCAGCAAGAGCGGCTACAGCAGCGTCCGCCTGGCAGGGCGTCTGCACAAGCGGGGCCGCACCCGGCACGGGGGCTTAGACATGACCGCCTACACCTACACGGACCTGTCGTCGGCCCTCTCCATCGTACAGGCCAAGCAGTACCGCAGGCCGGTGTCGCGGCGGTTCGTGGACGAACTGCGCGGCACCATGTTGCGCGTCGGCGCCAGACAGGGCCTGCTCATTACGACCTCAGGCTTCTCCTCGGTAGCCCAGGCCGCCGCCGACCACGGCGCTGCCCCCATCAAGTTGATGGACGGTGACGAGCTGCTGGACTTGCTGGTGGCCCACGGGATCGGCGTGCGCGGCATCAGGGGGCGCGGCGCTCGCCGCTGCACCCTGGACGAGGCGTTCTTCAAAAGGCTGGAAGCGGCTTATCCACTCCGCCGCAAGGCTGCGTCCACCCCGCGCGGTTCCTCTGCACCGGCTGCAGAGGCAGGCAGTGCCACGCAAGCTCACAACTCTATCCGTAACAGCGCCGAAGAAACCGGCGCGTCAGGAGGTGACATGACGTGGAATACCCATGTCCTTATCGGTATGAACGCAGTCTGGCTCTTTGAGTTGCTACCCAAAGACGCCGTTGCCCTCAACATCGGAATCCTGACAGCGGTGGCCGCCCTGGGCGCGCTGGTGCCGGACCTGGATGCCGCCGAAAGCAAGCTCAAGCATCTCTCCGTCGGCGGCGTCAAACCGTTCCTGGTGCCTGCCGTACTGCTCCACCGGCAGTTTGGGCACCGGGGCCTGGCGCACTCGCTGGTGGGACTTTCTATCTTTGCGCTGCTGTCGGTTCCCCTGGCTGCCTGGTGGGGCTGGGCCGCTTCCATCGCCCTGGTTTTGGGCTATGCCAGCCACCTGGCTGCCGATGCCTGCACCCGGTGGGGCATCCCTTTCCTCTATCCCCGTAAGCGTCGCTACCACCTGCTGCCTGCAGGCTGGCGGTTTGTCACCGGCTCGGAAGCCGAAGCGGTGCTCTTTCCGTTCCTGGCCTTGGCCGTCCTGCTCCTGCTGGTGCGCCACCTGCCGTATCAGTAGCCGTATCCCTGAATGATAATCTCCCTACTTAAATACCAGCCGCTATGACCCACCCTGCCAACGTGCCGTCGAAGCTCGTGCCCTCCGCTTTGTTTCGCTGTGCCGCCAGGGACTGTAGCTTCCGGCGCACCGGCCAGCGGCTGAAAGGCAGGCAACGCCGCGCCTTACGGCTGTGGTATGCGGATCAGGTCTTTGGCACCCAGAGCGCCCCGCAAACCTTTGTCTGGGTCAATCCCCGTGCCAGGGGCCAGCAGCGGCACAGCTTAAGAGCTTTGCAGAGCCACTTGCAGGCCGTGGCAGGCGTGGACGCGGTCAGGATCCATACAGCAAAAGCCACCTCCGGGCAGCAGGACGCTGCGCCGGAGAGTGGCCTTCCCTGGCTCCCCGGACGCGCCGATGGAGCAGCTAGTGCAGACCTTAGGCTGTCGCACCCTCGCGCCGGGAAGCCCTCCCATGTTAATCCTCCACAGGCCGCATCACAACCGCCATTGCACCCCGGCAACACTCGCAGTAACCGCTAATTATGGATACTCCTTCCTCTCAAGAACCAATCTTGCCGCCTGAAACGCCTGTCGTGATCGAATTGCACCAGGCCGAGAAAGCCAGGAACGGCACCTTCCGCCCGCAGGCCTATCTCAAGCTGACCCCGGTTTTGCGCACCTCCGGCTTGCTGCTGGCGCTCCCGGCTGAAGAAGTGAAGAACCTGCTCATGCTGCTGACCTTCGTCACGCCCAATGGCGACTGCCTGGCCACCGTGCAGCAGTTGTCCCAGGCGCTCCATGTTTCCATAGGCAAGACCCAAAGCCGGATGCAGCGGCTCAAGGAGTTCACCTGGCAGGGGGAGCCGCTGGTGCATGAGACGAAGACGGAATCGGGATTGGACACCTTCTCCCCCAGCCATAAGCTGATCTCCTACCAACGCACCGAGCAGCCTCTTGCGGCTGCCAGCCACCCGGCCCAGCCGCTCAGGAGCGTTCCCCGTGACGCGGTGATCGCCCACTCGCGGGAGCACTACACGCGGCCCCGCGCCGAAGTGGAGCGCCAGATTGAGGAGCAGTTGGGGCACACTCCGCCACAGGTTGTGCCCGGCCAGCACCCCCAGGAGGAATTGAGAGAGAGCGAACAGGCTGCGGTGCGGCGGCAGTTGGAAAGCCAGGGCATCACCTCAGAGCAGGCCGAGCGTCTGCTGGCCCAGTATGATCTGCTCCGCATCCGGCGCCAATTGCACTGGCTGCCCTACCGCAAAGTCAGGAACCGGCCCGGTTTTCTTATTGCGGCCATTGAAGACAACTACGAGGCCCCGCTGATGCTTCGCTCCACGGGAGGAACGCCCCGTGAGTCATCCGATGAGAGGGTGCCCCGCGCTATGGACACTGGCGGCGAACGACTTTCGCCAGTGGCTGAAAACACTGCTGAGGCGGTTGTCACTACCGAGAACTCTCCCTCGCCAAGCGCCCTCCCTCAAGCTGCTCCTGCATCTGGCAATCCGGCAGGCGAGGCCCTCTGCTCCGACCACAGCCAGACCTAACCTGTTTCAAATCTAAGCCTTTCACTTGCCTATGCGCAACCAGACACACCCGTCCGCTTTCCCTGCTTCAACTGGCTCCGCCTTCTTACCTTCAACGCCTTTCCCCAACTCTCTGCTGGACAAGGTCATGCCAACGCTCAAAGACACCGAGTGGCGACTCCTGTGCGTCGTGGTGCGCCAGACCTTGGGCTGGCAAGGCGAGGCACGCGGCCAGCGCAAAGAGCGCGACTGGCTGGCGCAGAAGCAGCTTATAGCGCGCACCGGGCGCCGCTCTGAGGCCCTCAGCAAAGCGACAGACGCCTTGGTGCGCAAGGGATTAATTGAAGTGCAGGACAGGGCAGGGAAGTCTCTGGTAACGCCGCAGCAGCGACGCCGCGCTAACAGCGCCCTCTACTATCGTTTGCGCCCCTTTCCTGCTGCCAAGCAGGAGGGCAAAAGCGAATTGCACACTTCGGAAAGCGAACTTCGCTTATCGAATACAACAAAAGAAAACGGGACAAAATTTATACCTAAAGGTAGAAAGGAGAAAGAATGCTCTTCTGTAGAAAGTAGAAAGGATCCTGGCCAGGCGGCTTTTGGTGGCGAGCCAACCCCCGAGGTCATGGGGTTTCTCAAGCTCTACGCTGCCCTGTTCAAGCAGCACACCGAAGCTGGCGATCTGCCGGTCATCTCCTGGGGGCGCGACGGCAAGCTTATCAAGGACTTATTGAAAGTCTATTCCTATGAGCGGTTGGAGGATCTACTCCGTCAGTTCTTTGCAAGTCCTGACGCCTGGCTGCGCAAGCGCGGCTATGCTCTGGGCGCATTCAGAGGTGCCATCAATGTGCTGCTGGCTGCCGAAGCAAAGGCCACATCTGAAAGGCCCTTGTTGCGCACCGGCCAGTGGAGTAGGGCCAGCCAGACGCACAGGCCGGACCAGCAGCCAGATTCCAGTAACGACTAAGCATGACCTATACGCTTTATCTTGGTGACTGCTTTGAAGTGATGCAGCAGCTTCCCGCAGGCAGCGTTGATGCGGTTGTCAGCGATCCGCCCTATGGCACTACCGACCTCTTCTGGGACACCAAGATTGACCTGGAGCGTTTCTGGAAGGAGGTGGAGCGTATCTGCAAGGACACGGCAGTTATTGTCCTGTTCAGCCAGCAGCCCTTCACCACCGACCTCATCAACTCCAAGCGCAAGTGGTTCCGCTACGAACTCATCTGGCACAAGACGATGGGAGTGGGGTGGCTCTCGGCCAATCAGCGGCCTCTGCGGGCGCATGAGAATATCCTGATCTTTGCCAAGCGTTTTAAAGGCAGCACCTATAATCCACAGAAAGAGCAGGGCCATAAGCCCTATGTGAATAAGCATACGGGGCCGGTGCCGCTCTATGGCAGACAGCAGAACTGGGCTACTGTATCTCGGTCACTGAACGGCGAACGGCACCCGAAAAGCGTCTTGCTTTTTCCAAATGGAGGATACAGCCGAGGCAATCCACGTTTACATCCAACCCAGAAACCATTGGCATTAACGCAGTGGATAGTGCAGTGCTATAGCAGTTCAAGGCATTTGATACTCGATCCTTTTATGGGGAGCGGTACCACCGGCGTAGCTTGCCTGCGCACGGGACGGCACTTCATTGGAGTTGAGTTAGAGGCACAGTATTTTTACTTAGCTCAAGACCGACTGAATGCGATGAAAGATATTAGAGATACCTTTAGCACATAATATGTGCGCGAATGCACAGGAATCTTTGATGGTCCTTTGAATAGCCTTGCCATCTCAATAGTGAACATTGACGGAATTCAATTTTAATTCCATATTGGTGCGATTAAAAGGTAGATATTTATCACCCCGTCGTGGACTGTCTGACGTTTCAATTCCATCTGGTCCAATTAAAAGATTGCTCCTCTAACTCAGCAATGCGGGCCGCTGTGTGTTTCAATTCCATCTGGTCCAATTAAAAGTTCCAAGCTGCCCGATGCCCCCGTCACACTTTCTTGTTTCAATTCCATCTGGTCCAATTAAAAGTTGTCCATTGACCGAGATTGACAAAACTGCACAATGTTTCAATTCCATCTGGTCCAATTAAAAGAAAGCTATGACTGGGAATTTAGCGCCGTCTCGGATGGTTTCAATTCCATCTGGTCCAATTAAAAGCTGCTAACTTACTTAACTTCTGTAACGGGTAAAATAGTTTCAATTCCATCTGGTCCAATTAAAAGCTTCTACGCGATTATCGGCGATCGAACGAAACGACGTTTCAATTCCATCTGGTCCAATTAAAAGTCGCGGTAGTCTTCTTCGCCGTCTACGTCTACTAATTGTTTCAATTCCATCTGGTCCAATTAAAAGGCGGCGCGGTTCTGGCCTGCGACGGCAGTAACTAGTTTCAATTCCATCTGGTCCAATTAAAAGACGTAGAACGTTTCGGCCAGCTATGGCTAACCTTCGTTTCAATTCCATCTGGTCCAATTAAAAGTGGTTAATCTTGCGATACATCGTATTATTATTCGCTAGTTTCAATTCCATCTGGTCCAATTAAAAGCTTTACGACACTGGTAACGCTTGGAATAGCCGCGCATAGGTTTCAATTCCATCTGGTCCAATTAAAAGCTGGTGGCTGGCGAAGAAGAAGGCTATAGCGTCGCCTTGTTTCAATTCCATCTGGTCCAATTAAAAGTGTGCAACGCGCCAACCAGGTCGCCCGCAACACCCTGATGTTTCAATTCCATCTGGTCCAATTAAAAGCTGTGCGTCTCAAGGCGGAATGCTACTCATTATGAACGTTTCAATTCCATCTGGTCCAATTAAAAGTCGGCGTCCTGGAAATCAGCTTGTGTCAGGTCATTCGTGGTTTCAATTCCATCTGGTCCAATTAAAAGTAGATGGGATTGAGTATCATTTGGCGGAGGGTGTGTTTCAATTCCATCTGGTCCAATTAAAAGAAGTTTGCCCGCTGCACCCAGCAGCTTTACTTTTCGTTTCAATTCCATCTGGTCCAATTAAAAGCGCGCGCTTACGGTGCCCAAGTGGTCGTGGATTCGACGTTTCAATTCCATCTGGTCCAATTAAAAGACGCACCCCCTCATAGCGCAGGCGATTAACGCGGCCTAGTTTCAATTCCATCTGGTCCAATTAAAAGTCACAGGGATTTATGGCAGCCAAGACCAAGAAAAAGGTTTCAATTCCATCTGGTCCAATTAAAAGCGGCGGCATTACTGACGGCCTGGGAACCGCCATCCACCGTTTCAATTCCATCTGGTCCAATTAAAAGGCGGCAGCGATTGAAGCATGTGGGTGACTTCTTGAGTTTCAATTCCATCTGGTCCAATTAAAAGGCCGCATTATGTGAACCCTTCATTGTGCAGTTTCAGTTTCAATTCCATCTGGTCCAATTAAAAGCTGTACTAATCGAACTAGTAACGAACTAAGTACTTCTAGGTTTCAATTCCATCTGGTCCAATTAAAAGTCGCCGGGTCGCACGCACGGCTCTTCACTGCTTACGCCCGTTTCAATTCCATCTGGTCCAATTAAAAGTTCGCGTCGCGTCCGTGAGCAGGCGGCATATCTCCGTTTCAATTCCATCTGGTCCAATTAAAAGGCGGCAGCGATTGAAGCATGTGGGTGACTTCTTGAGTTTCAATTCCATCTGGTCCAATTAAAAGTCTTTAACCTTCAATTGCTGACGGGCCGTAATATCCGTTTCAATTCCATCTGGTCCAATTAAAAGCTCATTCATGCCCGCTTCGATGGCTCTTTCCTGGTGTTTCAATTCCATCTGGTCCAATTAAAAGACGGATGCCTTGATGCTCTATGCTCGCCAAATGGTAGTTTCAATTCCATCTGGTCCAATTAAAAGCAGGACTGTCTTAGCGGCAATGGTCGTAGTGCTTACAAGTTTCAATTCCATCTGGTCCAATTAAAAGTTTGCGTATAAGCTGCTCCCCGATGGCCCTCACTTGTTTCAATTCCATCTGGTCCAATTAAAAGAATGACGACGCTGTCATAAAGCCTGTGTGTCACGTTTCAATTCCATCTGGTCCAATTAAAAGTACTCTTGACGCGCAATGTCGCGCAGTGCCATCTCGTCGTTTCAATTCCATCTGGTCCAATTAAAAGCTCGCTCGATGGACACCGCGATGCAACTTTGTGCTCGTTTCAATTCCATCTGGTCCAATTAAAAGTGAAATATCCTCTCATGATGAAGCCTGGATGGGCTAGTTTCAATTCCATCTGGTCCAATTAAAAGCAGACGTATTGACGCGCGCTCTCGTCATCAAAGTTTCAATTCCATCTGGTCCAATTAAAAGACGGCGCGTTAATTAACGCGCCCGCCTGGTCGAATTGGTTTCAATTCCATCTGGTCCAATTAAAAGGAGGCGCAAGTTCAGACGAGTTGCATCGCAAGATGAAAGCGTTTCAATTCCATCTGGTCCAATTAAAAGTTATGAAGTCGTCTATAGCTTCGAGCACGCTTTACATGGTTTCAATTCCATCTGGTCCAATTAAAAGAGCAGTATAAAGATGCGCTTTTCCGTGCTGTCATTAGTTTCAATTCCATCTGGTCCAATTAAAAGTCTTTCCAAATTACCACTTCCGAGTGATAGGCAAGTTTCAATTCCATCTGGTCCAATTAAAAGCATTACCCCCAAGTGCGAACCCGTCACGCTACCGCGCGTTTCAATTCCATCTGGTCCAATTAAAAGGGATGCGCGTTCCCAAGAGCCAGAATGTCCTGAAACGTTTCAATTCCATCTGGTCCAATTAAAAGCTTGCGTGCCGTGTTTGGTAGTGTAAGTGCGCTCCAAGTTTCAATTCCATCTGGTCCAATTAAAAGTCTTGTGTAATTGATAATCTATCCATTGCTTATCAAGTTTCAATTCCATCTGGTCCAATTAAAAGGTGCTGTAAAGGTGGCGGTATTGGCCTGCGCGATGGTTGTTTCAATTCCATCTGGTCCAATTAAAAGTTAGAGCGTTATTACAGCTTGCTCGAACGCGAACGGGTTTCAATTCCATCTGGTCCAATTAAAAGATGCAGGAGAACTTAGATGCAGCGATTAGTGAGTGTTTCAATTCCATCTGGTCCAATTAAAAGAGGTGCAGCCCCTCGGCATTGGCAGCGGCGGCGACAAGTTTCAATTCCATCTGGTCCAATTAAAAGGATGGAGGTGTCACTTTCCACGATCTATACGACGAAAGTTTCAATTCCATCTGGTCCAATTAAAAGCACTTTAGCAATGCGTCTTTCCAGTTTCAGGACATTCGTTTCAATTCCATCTGGTCCAATTAAAAGCAGGGCACCGCTGCATTGAGAGTAGAATTAGCATTATGCGTTTCAATTCCATCTGGTCCAATTAAAAGTCATCTTTATCCAGGTTGTTATTAGTAATGATGCAGTGTTTCAATTCCATCTGGTCCAATTAAAAGACTGAGGCTTAGGGTGTTCTGTGTTCGACGTGTCAGCGTTTCAATTCCATCTGGTCCAATTAAAAGCGGCGGCGTGCAGCCGGAAAGCCTTGACCCTTCGCAAGTTTCAATTCCATCTGGTCCAATTAAAAGATCGTTAATAAACCAACGAGATAGCATCTCGTTGGCGTTTCAATTCCATCTGGTCCAATTAAAAGCGCCCGACTAAAGCGCGCAACCGCTTCACGCAGATGGTGTTTCAATTCCATCTGGTCCAATTAAAAGTATACTGATTCCCGGCAGTCCATCCAGATGCTCCGTTTCAATTCCATCTGGTCCAATTAAAAGCATGACGGTAATTTTGAGCGCAGTTCGGCAAACAATGTTTCAATTCCATCTGGTCCAATTAAAAGATCTGTGTGCTATCACTAACAACTTCACTGAGCTAAGTTTCAATTCCATCTGGTCCAATTAAAAGTAACAGCGACTTCGGCGTTCCCCTCTTGGTCTAGTTTCAATTCCATCTGGTCCAATTAAAAGGAATCCCTGTCACTATAAGACAGGTTCAAGTGGTCTCGGTTTCAATTCCATCTGGTCCAATTAAAAGTAACTTTGAGCATCTGAACGGACTTTGCGCTCAGTTGTTTCAATTCCATCTGGTCCAATTAAAAGTTCACCTGCGCTTTATTAATTACAAGCAACACGGACATGTTTCAATTCCATCTGGTCCAATTAAAAGGGGCTATACCAACGCGCCCGCGATCCGCCGTCCTCGGTTTCAATTCCATCTGGTCCAATTAAAAGAAATTTTCAGCGCCGCCGCTAACGAACGAACTAGATAAGTTTCAATTCCATCTGGTCCAATTAAAAGCCGCCCTGAAATATCGCGCGGTTGTGGTTTCTCAATCTGTTTCAATTCCATCTGGTCCAATTAAAAGAGCCGGGTGGCTAATGCCCTCCACTCCGATGCTCTGTGTTTCAATTCCATCTGGTCCAATTAAAAGGGTGGCCGCGAAACATGGTCTCGCTGAGGTTATAGAGTTTCAATTCCATCTGGTCCAATTAAAAGCAGAGCGACGATTATCCATGCCGCCAGGAACTTATGTTTCAATTCCATCTGGTCCAATTAAAAGGTGGTGCCTGCCGTGATTGAAAAGAACGCGCCGCAGTGTTTCAATTCCATCTGGTCCAATTAAAAGCGTTTGTATTCGATGCTGTAGGTGTCTCCCACGTGTTTCAATTCCATCTGGTCCAATTAAAAGCCCTCGCTGCCTTGACTACTGCGGCCCCTTTGAGCGGTTTCAATTCCATCTGGTCCAATTAAAAGTTGAGGCAGCACAGGCCCACGTCGAGAACGTCCATGTTTCAATTCCATCTGGTCCAATTAAAAGAAGATTTTTGCTGCGAGTGGTAGCCTCAAGCACAGTTTCAATTCCATCTGGTCCAATTAAAAGCCGAAGTTATCCAAGCTCCCGCACCGGCTCCATCGTTTCAATTCCATCTGGTCCAATTAAAAGGCGGCGGCCAAAGCTGCTGGCCGTGGCCTATGGGCCGGTTTCAATTCCATCTGGTCCAATTAAAAGTACTGCAAAGCCTGCTGGCGCTTCGGTAACTAAGTGGTGTTTCAATTCCATCTGGTCCAATTAAAAGCAACGAGAGTAACGAGCCGCCTATACTCCTCACGGGTTTCAATTCCATCTGGTCCAATTAAAAGACTCAAGGGCTTTCTCCCCAACAGCTACCGGGGTGCCATGTTTCAATTCCATCTGGTCCAATTAAAAGCAGCCCTGCGCAAAGTAACGTAAGTCTGCGGTCAAAATAGGTTTCAATTCCATCTGGTCCAATTAAAAGCCGCGCACGTATTCATCTGCGCTGTGGTTGATGGTGTCAGTTTCAATTCCATCTGGTCCAATTAAAAGAGAGATTTGTGCCCTGCGTCTCTGCGACGTTGATTTTGAGTTTCAATTCCATCTGGTCCAATTAAAAGAAGGGCGCAACAAAGCCCGCAGAGACGCCCAAGGCCACGTTTCAATTCCATCTGGTCCAATTAAAAGCGTATCGTTAATAAACCAACGAGATAGCATCTCGTTGGCGTTTCAATTCCATCTGGTCCAATTAAAAGAACACATGAATACCTATCAACAGGCACTCGGAATTGGTTTCAATTCCATCTGGTCCAATTAAAAGCGGCGCATAAGCGGCCTGGTTTCAAGGTGCGATAAAGTTGTTTCAATTCCATCTGGTCCAATTAAAAGTCACTGGAAAATCTATTGACGCTGAGATTCTTGGTTTCAATTCCATCTGGTCCAATTAAAAGAAATTGCGCAATACAGTATCGAGCAACTCAACAGCCGTTTCAATTCCATCTGGTCCAATTAAAAGGCCCGGAGCGTTAATTGATTGCTTGAGTCCGCCTCTAGTTTCAATTCCATCTGGTCCAATTAAAAGTTTAAGGGTAGTGGGGGGGCAGTAAACAGTGTCGGCGTGTTTCAATTCCATCTGGTCCAATTAAAAGCATTCTTGTGGTCACGAGCAGCGACACGATCTGATGTTTCAATTCCATCTGGTCCAATTAAAAGGCGTCCCTGGTTGCAGAGTAACCAGGCTCCCGAGTTTCAATTCCATCTGGTCCAATTAAAAGTCTATTTACCCCAACCCGGCCATAGCGAAGGCAATCGTTTCAATTCCATCTGGTCCAATTAAAAGCTACTTCACCCAAAGCTTTGTCCGCCGTTGGGTGAAAGTTTCAATTCCATCTGGTCCAATTAAAAGGTTTCTTACGCGGCACTAAATTCCCATGCGACACAGGGTTTCAATTCCATCTGGTCCAATTAAAAGTCCCAAGCGGGGAGTGCATCACCACTCCCCGCTATAGTTTCAATTCCATCTGGTCCAATTAAAAGAGCGAGTGCCTGAGTCGGCTTGACAATCTTCTCGACATCGTTTCAATTCCATCTGGTCCAATTAAAAGTGCCCATAACCACAGCAACCCGCGCCACCGCTACAACGTTTCAATTCCATCTGGTCCAATTAAAAGTCACGGCAGAGGACGAGGGTTTGCCCTGACAGCCACGTTTCAATTCCATCTGGTCCAATTAAAAGCGGTGCCTTATGGATCACGACGGATGAAACGAGGTTTCAATTCCATCTGGTCCAATTAAAAGTATCAAGTCGCGCAATTCCCTATCGGCTTGATAAGGTTTCAATTCCATCTGGTCCAATTAAAAGTAGTGATTCGAGAACCACTCCTCGATACCGAATAAAAACGTTTCAATTCCATCTGGTCCAATTAAAAGTCCAAGGTTGACGCTACTTCATCCGTATGCCTTGTCAACGTTTCAATTCCATCTGGTCCAATTAAAAGTAAACTGTTTTCAAAGGCTGTCACCGCCTCTAAACCATGTTTCAATTCCATCTGGTCCAATTAAAAGCCCATCTTTGCCCAGTTAGCCGGGACACCCAATGGAGTGTTTCAATTCCATCTGGTCCAATTAAAAGGGGCTTTGCCCTTGACCGCGAGACATGGCTCTGCTGTTTCAATTCCATCTGGTCCAATTAAAAGGCCCTCTAAGCATCCCTCTTTTTCGTCACTTCATTAGGTTTCAATTCCATCTGGTCCAATTAAAAGCCACCTTCTCAAGTGCTAAAAAGTGCGGCTTTTAGCCGCTAAAGTTGTACAGATTTTGCCTCAAGTTGAACTTGTCACTCGTCAAGCGGTAATGCAGTAAATAAGTGCGGCAGCCGACGACGCTGGCAAATGGATTTGGCCTTGATCTACAGCATAGTATAACCGCAGAGTGGCTACCATCTGGGTTATTATTGCAATTGACTTAGGCGATATGAGTGAGAGGTATTAGCCTAAAGCAGTGGAAAGGGATCAGAGCAGCTTAGAGGAAGGTGTTGGTCGACAAACGCTCCTGTCCCATGACCCGTTTCTCCCAGCCTCGGGGATTTTGAATGCAATAGAAAAATACACTGTCGGAAGAGCCGTCAATGACGTGAGAAAGATCAGCCTGAATCTTCTTGAAATCAGCTTCACTGACTTCGCCTTCAAACACTGAGTTTTGCACCCAGGTCAGGCGACGCCGCAGCGTTCTACATACTTTGCCCACTCGTTCCTGCGCTACATCATACACCAGAATTAAATACATAATGGCTGTCTATGAGGGTAGAATTTCATTGCGGCGATGCCAAAGTCCGTTCTTTGTTCTCTCTAAGTCATGCCTGCTACCACCAGATTTTAAATGGTGCGTACGGGGCCATATTGATGAGGTGACGCTGCAAGCCATAACATTCCAGGCGCACCAAGCGACGATAGGATACTTTGCGTCCCAGGCCGCGATGCTCAATGGTTTGCTTCAATCTCTCATCCCATGCTTGCAAGACGACCTTGCGCCCGGATTCCTTAAGATGGCAGAAGTTGAGTTTCTCCTCAAAATGTTGAGGACGTAATTCCCCATTATTAATAAGCTTGAAGATAAGGCGGTCACTCAAGATAGGCTTGAAGATTTCAGCGATGTCTAAGCTGAGACTATAACGACGGGCACCTGGCTCATGCAGGAACGAGATAAGAGGCGAAAGCGGTGTCCGGTAAATTTCACTGAGCGCGAGCGTGTAACAGAGTGAGTTGCCGAAGGAAATCAACGCATTGATCGGGTTGTTTGGTGGTCGCCGCACACGCTTGCTGAATTCCACCCAACCCGGAGAAAGGATAACTGGCCACGCCGCATAATAGTGCGCGTGGATGGTGCCTTCCAATCCCATGACAGTTGCAATATCAGGAGCCTGAGCAAGCTTGGCACGCTCAGTCTCGACTGCTGTAATAATCCCACTGAGTTCACGACCTCGACTCGCGGAGCCATAATACTTCAAGTTCTTCAAGATGTTGAAAGAAGCCCCATCTACAAAGCGTCTGGCTATTTCCAAACGCTTCTTTTTGTTGAGATAATGTTCTACCTGTTTAACTAACATGAATCCAGAGTTCACCTCTTGGCGTGGCATAAAGGTGCCAGCATAAAAACCGTAGTAGTTGAAGATATGTAGTGGCACGCGATGGCGCGCGACAAAATTCAGCAGCTTGGTGTTCAAGTCCATCTCTCCAAAGAGATAGAAAGCTTCCACATCCTCCACGGGCACGGGACGTTTCTGGAGCACGATACGCTGGGGTTCAGATGCTTGAAACTCACTACTGGATGTAGAATACCCATTCGGTGTGTCCCTGTTTAAACTATTAGGGGACAGAGCATCCATAAGGCCAGCAGTTTCCACTTCTGCTAGGTGCCCAGTCTCTGGCATTAAGCATCCCGCCTCGGCTTCAAAATCCTCCAGCACGCAGCCTGCTTGCTCGGTTGCATCTTCGAGCGAGAGGGCATCATTATCCTGGCGGTCACCCTCGTATTGATGTAAATAGACCGTATTCTGGTGGCGCACCAGTCGCCCATTAGAAAAGATGTAATAGTTTCGCTTCATAATTCTTAATCCCGACTAGACACCATAAGCATCAAGCCTGGAACAGAGATAACCACTTTGGCCTCCTCATTTGTTCATGGTGTCAAAATCTCACGACCAACACAGTTCAAAATAGGCGCATTTTTCGCAGAAGCGTTTAGTGGTCAGGCGTGGCGGCACTTCCTCTGATTCCACAATTCGCTCGATTTCCTTGAGGGCAACTCTTAGCTCCGATGTGGCTTGTGGGGTCAGTTCGACATGCAACGTTTTCTTGAGTAGAGGATAATCAAGCTGCCCCCGCGCTTCTACCCCCTTACTTTTGAGATAGTAGAGATAATATAGCATCTGTAACCGGTGCGCCGACTCCACCGCCCGGCTCTTCTTGACCTCATGCACTGTCTTGGTGCCATCAGAATTATCTTTAAGTTCTACCCAGTCCAGCACTACACGATCATCCAGAGCAACCGCCTTTTGTTCACGCTTATAAGTCTCTGCATCCAGCAGCTTGCCCACTTGCACATTCTCACTCTCACGTTCCATCGCAATATCGCGCGTAAATAGCCACAGCTTGCGATGGCAAACCGCGTAATAGTTAACCTGCGTGCCGGTGAATTCAGGAGAAGTCATCATATGTTTCCCGCTCGTATAACGCCCATCCAGCAGCGAATCGGCGTGCCTGCATTGGTAATAACGTAACTTCCGGTTGTCGGTCTACTCGCTGCACCTTTGCCTTATCATTTGTCACGTCTACTTTATCGAAGGTCAGCGAAGACGCCATATCATCAAGGGGTTGCAGTATGCGCTTGGCAACAATTTTAGTGTTGCCCATAGTTTGAGAGAAGTTAGGAGGCAATTCACCTTTTGTCTCGAAAGCTATGAATTGGAAGAAAGAGCCGCGTTTGCCAAATGTGTTGACTTGCACCAAGAGTTGTCTGAGTAGAATCAGGTGGGAATCATCTATCGTAGCAGTAGGAAAGGCAATGTCTATGGCCCCCTGAAAATAAACATATTCACGAAATCCTACTGTCGGGCTGTAACCAATAGGGGCAACATAACTTGGGTCTACCTCTCCTTGCTCATTCTTTGGTTTCTTACCCTTTTCCTCATTGCGGGACTGATATTTCATGAAGCAACGATTAACTACTGCATAACGTGATGGCCTTATTTTCAAGGGCTCCAAATCTCGTAACCACTCAAACTGTTCGCGTGCGAATCCCTCTCCTTTCCAGCGAATAGCAGCTACAACAAGTGCCATTTTCACTGTGTATGGAGAAGGCACCAATAACGATTTAGCTCCTGCTGTTGTTGCATTACTATAGCGGAGAGAGAATAACGAAGTTGGCTCATAAGATGCAATCAACCACATGTTGGGCTCCTATGCTGGAGAATACGGAGTAGTATTGTCAATGAGATTGCGTATGATCTTGGCAAATTCATCAAAGTTTTCAAACCGATTTACTTCTATATTGGCTTGTTGATTCGTTGATGGAACAAGTTCATTTAAAGTAGCAGCAATGCCTTCAATTTGTGATTCGTAGCCGTCATGTAATGGGCTAATGGTGGGGGAAGGACATATATTGTGGGAAACGGCTACAACACCCGTGAATCCCACTAAGTGCGGATTTTGTGTATTGCGTTGCGCGCCATTTGGTTCAAGAAAAGTATAAAGCAAGCTTTGGAGAAGAACCTTATATCGCTCGTCACGGTCTTGAACATCAGCAGGCACTTTGCGTGTGATGTCATTAAAACCGATACGTGCCACTTCAATATTGACTACAGCAGCATAGACACCAGAGTTAGCAGGACGATGAAACAGATTTTGCGAAAGATTTGCCGCACCACCACTTGGCTCATCGCCAGCATCTGCCACACGTTTAAGATGGATGAAATTCTCAATGTGATTTCTTTCTGGCAAGCCCACCATCCATGCCCACTCTACAACTGAAGGTCGTGCAGTAGCACGGCCCTCCGTTAGTAGGACTCCCGCCATTTCTGTTACAGCACAAGTTTTAATGATCTTATCAATAACATCAGCATCCTTCGTTCCCTTTGGAGCAAATCCAGAGACTCCTGCAACTCGGTTAGGGTCAAACTTTTTAGCTGGATCGCAAACTGGCAGGTTAGCTTGCACTGCCAGTTTGGTTAAATGCTCAACTTGAATATGTTTGAGCATATCTCCGCTCACAGCGTTAACTGTATGCGGTTGTCCGTCTGCATCAACAATTGTTACCTGCCGGGTAATCTGTTGATTACCCTCAGTTCCCTCATTGTTGAGTGAATGTAGATTTAAAGTAAGCTGACCACAAATAGATAACGCATATACAGCTCTTTTATTGGACATAAAATTGCTCCTTGATTATGAGGTGACTACTTGACTTATGATTTATCAGGGTCTTCCTTCGGGTCTTTAGCGTATCCGTATGCTAACAACAAGCCACACATCGTTGGAGAACCATAGTCGTCTATCATTTGAATGATGCGCTCAATATCTTGCGTGGAAATGTTCTTGCGCTGAGGTCTATCTTTATTAGCTTCTGGGCGTTGTGCCGCGCGTGCATTTTCTTCATTATAAGTTTGCAGGTGCTGCATTAAACGAGAGACAAACTTTTCTTTATAGGGCGCAATACGACGCAACTCTTGGGCAAGGCCATAATGCACTTCCATCCCCGATGCCAGAGATTTATTTTGTTTCTGGTATATGGCGTTGATGGTACTACTACGAATCGCTTTAGCAACATTCTGGAATCCCTCATCACTAAGGACAGGTGCAAGCGGTTTGTCGTTGACTGCTTGATTCATTAAGATAACCTCCAAATTTTTAGTTGTAAGAGCGTGTGGCTGAAAGGGTAGCTTAATATCGGTTGCACACGCCACTCTATAAATTCCGTAGGCTGAAGTAAATTCCCATAGCGAAGATAATTGTCCACTTGATGACCAATCTCGGTAGGCTTGAAGAATAGCGCGTGTCTCGCCCCTATTATCATCAAGGGGTCGTAGACACTTAATATGTTCTTGAATGGCATCTCGATAAGCGTCTATATTTCCATCTTGAGGAATGTATATCCACACGGGCATTTCTAAAAATGTGATTCGCTTAACTGCGAAGTTCACGCCTTGCCTTACATCCATAAAGTAACACGTTGCAAAACCACTTACGACATTGGAAAGTGCTTCACCTCGCCATTCAGCGGCTTCTGCACTATGATTGAGAAACTCATCTGCATAATTGAGGACTGCTAAACACTCAAGTTTAAGTGATGATTTGGCATAAAATGACGCCATGAATCTATCCCGAATCGCACGATGATTGCGTAAAGAAATACGTTGTGGGCTAAGAACAGCAACCTCTATCCCTATCGTCTGCTTTTTCGTGTTCTGAAAAGAAGCACAAAAAGTAGCTGTATAAAAGCCGATTCCTTTTAACCACTCCACTGGCCACGGAGCCTTGAGTTTTCCACCACCAGCACCTTTGGGAGCTAAGTCATTAATTCCCATTCCTTGAGCGGGATTAAGCAAAGTCGCCGTAGTGTTTTGTGTAAAACCTGTCAACGGTGCTGCTATGCCACTGTAAAGAGCTAATAAGGCGCGAAGCAGTTCACTATAATTAGCTTTATCCACTTCATTACATATCTTATTGGCAGGTTCATCACCAGATAATTTCTGTGCAGTTATGAAATGGCTTAGAAAAGGATTGGCTTCTATCTGAATTGCCATTTCTTTGAGGTCTGCATCTTGAGTATCAGTAGTTATAGCCGCTTTCTTAGCCTCTTGGCGTTTGCGCACCTTATCCCATTCATCATCCATATAAACTATTCTGCAAGATTGCGGGATGCCTTCTTGTTGCGTGTTACGTGCAATGAAATAGGTCAAGGGTGTTTTTACTGCTTTGTTGATCCACTCTTCGCGCAGGGGCACTGGCAACTCCACTATATAACAACTCAATCCATCACTAAGCGTTATACGATTAGCGTTAGGTTGATCTGCTTGGTTCAATACATCTTCCAGCACAGTAGCAAACCCCCATGCTACCATAGAATCGGCATAAGTGTCAGTAGATTTAGGAACGTAATATTGCTGTTGAAACATCAAGCCTCCTCAAATGAAAACTGGTCGCTAATGCGAAGCACGCGCACTAACAAGAGTAAAAGTAAGAAAGCATTTGTGTCATCGCTTGGCTTGAGTAGCCTGTCATCGGTATCCAATCGGTCGTGTTTTTTGCATTGGAGTGCGATGTGGGATGGATCAAAGGCGTTTATGCCACAAGCACGCGCACCATCTCGAATAGCCTCCACCGCGCCATCAGATAGAGTTTGTCCAGATACGCTTTTTATAAACGGAGAGTGGTGTGCTGCCACTGCTGAGAAGAATGCATAACAGACAGTATCAGGAAAGCCCTGCTTACGCAGCACTTCCATCATTAACATAGCACCCTCTGAGGCATGGGGTGGACGTGAAAAACGATGTTCGACTTCCGTATCTCTTTTTACATCAGGGTTATATTGAGTGTGCCCCAAGAAATCAGATGAATCTTCGCCCCAACGCTCACGCTGATAACCTTTTGTTGCTTTCACCCATTCCTGAGACAACTTGCCGACATCATGAAATGCAATAACGTAGCGTAACAAGCGATAGAAATCACCCTGGTTCAACCCGCAATTTGCTTCTATTCGCCGTGCTGCATAATCAAGGCGATAGTTGTAAACGAAGTGTCTACAGCACGCTTTCCACACAAATTGAATATGTTCCAGATATGTCTCGCGTTGATATGAATAACGCTCGCGCTCCCGACGCACTACGATAGGGGATTTAATCTCCCTACCCATGTCATTAGGTTCAAAGCGTAGCCCACGCTTGAAACTATAAGAGACGAATTTAGGATTGAGAGCAATAATAAACGCGCCTTCACAATCTTTGTCCCTCGTTATTACAGGCCAGTCCCAGCGTGGAGGCTTTTGACGCTGTGCTTTTTTCTCATCTTCTTCAGGTAATTCACGCACCGGCTTTTTGGCAAACCACCGGGTAAGGTCTTCATCCACAAGGTTATGCCCCGCATCCTTTTCCTGAATTTGCTTGCGCAATGTACCTGGATGGAGACTCAACGACTCTACATCCCACAGCAGTCGTAACTTTTCCGGTTGAGGAGTAATGATAACGAAAACACTGTCAATCTTGCGCACCAACTCTTGATAAGATGCCAAGTCTCTTGTCTCAATAGCGACAAGCATCTGCTGTCTTCTACCTTGAACTTTCGCTATTTCTGACTTATCTGCTGCTCCGTGGACATCTTCTACGAAGTCCAGTTCTTCCTTATAGCCAACGGAGTTATTACTAAGCCATAAAGCTTGATCTGAGCTTCGAGTGGCTTTTACAGTATCATCCGAGTAAGGCAGCGTTCCCTGTGCGTCGTAAACCCATACATCTCCAATTTCCCCTGCAAATCTGGCACAACGACCAGCTCGTTGAATCAAAGAGTTAGCTGGTGCCAGCTCTGTATGAAGGTTGTCACACGAAATATCTAACCCAACCTCAATCACCTGAGTCGCCACTAAAATAGCCGACCGTTGTGCATCCTTGTCAAACAGCTTTAATAACTGCTGCTCTTTAATCTTGCGATGTCTACGAAAAAAGCGAGCGTGCAGCAAAACAATTTTGGTTCGAGAAGAAAGTTGAGAGCGATGATCTTCAAGTTGTTGATAAATACTCTGTGCGCTATCTACTGTATTAGCAACTATAATTGTCCGTTTATCCCGGTGGCATTTAAGAATATGCTGTACATCTAAAAGTCTATTTTCTCGATGCCAAGTTCGCGCATTGGGAACCGCTTGCAATTCACTATGGTTGAGTTCAATTACTTCAGCATCAAGTTCAGACTGTATCCACTGCATGACATCATTAGTTAATGTGGCAGACATGAGAAGCGAGGGTGCAACGCCTTTAAGCCACTTCAACATTGCTACTGTTGTGCTCAAAGCGCGACCCATCTCCATTAAATGAACTTCATCAAATACTAAATACGAACTCACTGCTGCGCCAGCAAGCAGGTTTGCCATCCGCGACGACTGTGACAAAGGGATATGGAGAAAGCCTGAGAGTAGTTGATCGTAGGTCGTGAATGTAATATCACCTAAGAAAGCTGCATCATCGGGAAATTCGCCAGTCTGAAGCCTTACGTTGCTTGACTTGATACCACACTTGTCTGCCATCTCAAAAGTCTTCTTATGTAGGCTATTCGCTAAAACTCTTAGAGGCAGATTGTAGATCATCTGGCGTGGAAAATCATCATTTCGCTGCCACGCATATAGAAATGGGAATTCTGCGGCGGCTGTCTTTCCATAGCCTGTAGGGACACGCAATACGACTGGCTTACCTGTTAGCACCGCCCGTGCAACACGGATTTGAAAATCGCGCCCATAATAACCACATATAGTCCTAAATTCTCGTTCCACTCCTAATCACCCCCTCACTATTTATAGATTCCATAATGGTTCGATTAAAAGTAGAAATCAGCGCATCATCAGGCAATTACGCTCAAATTTCAATTCCAATTTGGTTCGATTAAAGTAATTTGCTGCTTTACACGCCTGATAAATAGAAATTAACGTTTAGCTTCAAACTGCACACCATCTGAACTGGCCTTGAAACTGATCTGATGGTATTTCAGATATGACATATAACATGCACATGAGCCAAGCACTATAGTGATGACTATTACAACGACAGCAAAGTTTGGCCTTACTTCCAGATACTCTTGATTCTGTTTCATCAGGCATTACCTCAACGGGAAATAATGCCCTGATTTTAATATATGCTTTAGAGTGCGTCAACCGGAAAATTGAACATGGGTAAAAGAGAGAAGACCGACCTACGGCCCTAGACGTGCCCAGTCTCAAAGACCGCCCCTGTAGGTGCACTTCAGCACGCCAGGACGTTCAGTGACCGTACGGGTTGTAGCAATCTTTAATCATATCCAAATGTTCTTATGCGTTCTACTCTGCGCTACCTCAATCTTGCCAAAACCCCCGGAATTTTTACCGCCCACTCCGGCCTCCCATGCCAACCTAATAAGTTCGGATGAGCCAGTTAGGGTAAATGGGCAGAACGCCCCTAAGATGCGGATGTCCTCTTTGTAAGTGATGACTTTGGTGCCTTTATGTTGAGCCAGGTATGACTGGTCGAAGGCCAGGGTCAAGCGGTCATCGCTGGGACGCCGACCATAGAGGGCCGAATACTTAGCTAATAGATTCTGGCGCACGCCTTCACTGAAGCGCGGATCATCCGGGCGCAGGTAATCCGGGGGTAGTCGCCGTTGACTCTCAGGACTGATGCCTGCATCACTCGCTCTGGCCATCACCGATACTACAACAGGGGAAAGGCAGATAAAATGTGCCGTCTCGCCAAAGTCAGGAGTGGACAGAGTTTCCACTTGGGCAATGGGTAGGGTGGCGCTGCCAACTTGCAGCGCACTATCAGCCAGGAGGCCACTGGCGAAGTTCATCAGGAAAGGCTCTAATGGGGAGGAGACTAACCAGTGCGCTTCGCCTGGACCAAGCCAGAGATGCTCCGGCGTCACGCGGCGCTGGGTCGAACGGACAGGCGAGAAGACAAAGAGCTTGAAGCGATGGGGACTACCCCCAGCCGCTTCATCTGGCTCACGAATCTCCGGGTATCCCTGCTCGTGCAAGAAACTGGCATAGTCGGCATTGGCCCGTTCCAAGAAGCGATAGACCACTCCGGTCAGCAAGTGCTGGTGGTTAATCGGAATCGCGGTTTTGCGTGTCAGTTGAAGAGTGATACGTAAGCGCATAGTAAATAAAATGCGGCCTGCTCAATATTAGTCTGCCTTGCAGATGCTTCAATTATACACAAGGGGGTGGGCCATCTGGTTGGCCCACCCCCTCCTTATGATGAAAAAAATTTTAAAATTTTGCTCTATTAAACGCCCGGTTGCTTTAACGATGCCTGGCGGCAATGGCTTCGCCCTCTTGCCGCATTCGCTCGCGCAGGGCAAGCGGTTCTAGAACCTCAACGCCCGCCCCCCAACTGAGAAGCTCGGTACGAATTCCCTCAGTGCCACTGACCGTGCCGCGCAAGAAGAGACTGCCCTCAGGGCCATCTTCCAGTTGGCAGGGGAACTCCCATTGCCGCTGCCGTGCATAAGGAGCCATCTCCGGCTCGAAACGCACCACAATGTGCGTCAGTTCGCCGCGCCAGGTACCTACCGAGCCTTCCAGATACTCGTCCAAGTCAAAATCAGCCAGCATGGTGAACTTTGCCCCGGTGGGTTGCACATTGCGGATGCGGTCAAGGGCAAAGTCGCGCACGGTGTGGTTATCGTGGCAGTAACCGACCAATATCAAATAACCATTGCGCTCCGTCACCCGGTAAGGGTCTACCTCTCGGAATTTCTGCTGCTTACGGCGCAGGTTATGATAGTGCATCCGCACCGTCTCACGGCGTGTCGCGGCATCGGCTAATTCCTGCCACGGTGCCTGACTATAATCGCGTCGGATGTTTGAACCAAACGAGATAGCTTGCCGTGTGTTCAGCAAGGCTTCTTTAAAGCGGGGCGGAACGCGATTGGTGATCCGTGCAAAAGCTGACCGCAGTGCAGCGACAAAGGGTAAACCGCTTTGGGTCAAGAGTGCTTCCTGCGCAATCGCCAAAGCCATAATTTCAGCTAAGCTGAACTGCACCGACTGAAAGGGGAGGGGTGCCTTGAGGATGTAGGTCTGGGACTTATCATCGAACTGACAAGCCACACCAGCTTCTTTCAGCAGCTTGAGATCACGGTTAATGGTGCGCAGGGAGCAGCCACAAGCTTTGAGCAAATCTTGACGCTTGATTTGGCCACCTTCTTCTAAACGATTAGCAATGATGAAGAGCCGTGCCAATTGCTTTCTATGGTCATCTGGGAGTGCCATAGCCACAATGATAGCACCCTGTGTGCCTTATAGCCACCAATGCCACGGCACCTTAAGGTTTGAGAGCCTCACGATTAAAAAGATAACACGCCTATGGGCCTGAATACTGCTTTGTTCATACTCCCTATGACTGTACAATAAGTGGATGCTGTTAAGCCTACCAGTTAACAAGATGGTAATTGAGGCCGTCAAATCGCATACCCATGACGAATCGGTTTCTGCCATCCAAAGGAACTGGTTTTTATTTCGCAAGCCATTGCAAAAATGCCTTGACATCTCCTCCTGACAGTGCTTAACTTCACTGAACTTGCAGGCATCTACAGCTATATTAAGCGGGAATACAGGTGGGATTTTCGACTTCTTGGCGCTTGAATCGCACTCAAGAGGTCAGCGTTCCGAATCCATCAGATTTATCAGTATTAAGGGAAATATTTCGGATAAAACCTTTGTTCCCTGAGGGAACAAAGGTTTTTGCATTTATAGGCATTACTCTGAACCATCGCCAAAATCTAAGGCGGAGAGCTAATTTGGCTGGCTGGCACTTACTGCACAGCGAGCAACCGAACTGGTCTTTAATCCCACTTAATATGAATGTATGACCGGGTATCGCCTTACACGTTTTGCGCCACTATTCTGATGGCTCTTGTTGTTTTCGCTGTTGCCAGCGCCGCTTTTGTGACTCTGATAGCCGCACTTTTGCGGCTTCACTCATTGGGATCCCTTTTGGCCTGCCCGTCTTTACCCCCAGTGGTTCCCACGCCAATACATCAGCCTCGCGCAATCCAACGTGTCCTAAAATGCGGCGATGGGGTAAGCGGCCCCGCTCTATCGCGGCATACACCGCTGTGCGGGACACGCCTTTGAGTTTTGCCGCTTGGCTAACAGTGAGAAGTTTATGTTGCATGTAAGCAGTATTTGGCTATCCTTGTGGCATTCACTACAGAGTTTACATTGTACTTCGGATATTCTATCATAGCACTATACAAAACTATTGACAATTGTAACGAATTTGGTATAATCAAGTTGTCAATCAGTAAATAGACGTTATGGACGAGAACACTACTCCCGCAACGCCGTCCAGCCAGCATCCGGCTCCTGAGCAATGGACGGATTTTCTGACTCCAGAACAGCGACTCAATGCGGTTGCTGACATCTTAAGCAGCGTTGCCATTAGAGTCATTAAGAAGCACTATGAAAACCCTGAATCAGACCTCAACACCTAAAGTGTTAGATGCTCCCCGGCGCAAACGCATGGCGCTCTATGCCCGCGTGAGCACGCAAGAACAGACAAAGGGGCAGTATCCCAGTTGTGACTCCCAGCTCGAGGAGTTGGAAGCCTTCTGCCGCAGCAAAGGTTGGGAGATCTATGAACCCATCAAAGATGAAGGCTGGCGGGCGGGCACGCTCAAGCGTCCGGGACTGACGCGGTTGCGCTTCCTGGTGGAAACGCGGCAGATTGATGGCATCGTTTGCACTTGGTATAACCGCTTGATCGGTAGCCGCGACTTCTACATCCTGGATAAGGAATTCAAGATTCATGACGTGGAGTTTGTGACCATTCATGATCCCACAGACCGTTACTCGGCGTCCGGTCGCTTCATGGAAACATTGCTGGTAGCTGCTAAGACCTTTGAGAACGAGCAGATCGGGGAGAAGGTCAAGACTAAGATGCGGATGCGCGCCGAGAAGGGACTGTGGAACGGCGGCTTAGTGCCGTTCGGCTTCATGCGCGACGCCAAGAGCCAAGGCTTGCTGATTGAACCGGAGAAGGCCAAAATTGTCCACCAGCTATTTCAGGTGTACGTGGACACGCGGTCGGACTTTGCGGTGCGCGACTGGCTCAAGGCGCATCAGATACCGGCTCCCAACGGTAAGCCAGTGTGGACGCCCAGCAGCATCCGCGACCTCCTGATGAACCGCCGCTACATCGCTGAGATTGAAGTCAATAAAAAGAAAAAGGGGCTGGAGGGACTGCCGGAAGCCGAGGCTTACCGCATCGTTCCGGCACCTTATGAACCCTTGGTCTCGCGCGAACTCTTTGAACTGGCAGCAGCGATTCGCCAGGAGAAGTCGCAGGAGTCGCCCAACCGCAAAGGCAAGACGCACGGCTACAGCCAAAACAAGTGTAACCGTGTCTTCCCGCTTCAAGGACGAATCTTTTGCGGCGAGTGCGGCCATGCCATGACGCCTTACTACGTGGTGCATAAGCCGGGCAAGAACCGTAGGAATGAGTCCTATATCTACTACTATATGTGCTCGCAACAGCTCATGACTGGGCGGCATAGCTGCGGGCACAGCAACCGGATTCTGGCCAAAGTCTCCGAGGCTTGGATTATCGAGCAGATCGAGAACTTGGGGCAGGAAAACGGCCTCTTGGAGCGGGGATTGTCAATGGCACGGGCGAAGTGCCAGGGCGATCTGCGGCCCCAGCAGGAAGCTCTGGTGCTCAACAAGCAGGCGTTGCAGGAGAATCAGGCCAAGATAGACACCATGTTGGAAACCATCAGTTCGGGTGGGGCTACTGGGCCGCTGCTGGCTATGCTCAATGAGAAAGCCGCTGAGCTGAACTTGGAGCGGGAAAAGTTGCGGGTTGAGCAACGCAGCCTGATGCAAGCCTTGGCTCCCTTAGAATATCAGTTCGAGGCGATGCCGTTTCGGGCGGTGCTGTCGCGCTTTGCAGAACTGGCCGTGGAGATGGAGCCGCAGGAACTGCAAAAACTGCTGCATATGGTGGTGCATCAGTTAGAGTGGATGCCGGATGGCTCGCACCGCCTACAGTTGTATTATCCTTTTCAGCGAGCGGCTTCAGCAGTTTCCTCAGTGACGGAGTCCCAGATAGCAAATAGTCAGACGAAAAAATCGGGACACAGCGATGTAATGCTGCGCCCCGATCCTCTCGAAAACTGGTTAGAAAGAAATGTATGGACTGGCTGTCCTGACCGTAGTAGTTGGAAACCAGTTGTCCTTGGGTTAAGCCATTGGCTAAATGACCGAATTAAGGTCGAGAGTGCCACCCTGTTTCCCCTATATGGCTCAATCTTTCTGTAAGATAGCACCTAAGATATACTTTTAGGACATAAAGTCACATAAATTGTTTGTTATTACACTTATCCCAGATTGCTGTTCTTTAGTGTAAAGGTTCACGACGGCAGAGCCTGATAAGGCTTTCCCTTTTATTTGCCTATCCTTTCTTGCGTGAAAACTATTCTTCCTATAACATGCTGTCCCTGTGGCGAGTAGACTGGATAACTACCCTGGTATTAACCCCTATGTGCTGCGGTATGATAAGATTATGTCCATAACACGTCTATGGTTATGGACATAATTTCCAAACTGACGCGAGCAGTAACTGGCTGTTGGGTAATTGGATGACTTCTAGATCAATCAGTTATCCGCATCCGAACTGGAGAATGTCCTGCTCAGTCTTCTATGAAGAAGATTTTGTTGTTTCCCCTGAACAGAGAGTTAAGTTCATTAGGTTTTAACATAATGTCTCTTCTGAGCAAATTAAGCTATTTATGGGTGACAGTGAGCACCAACGAATCTCAACAGAAATGGAAGATCGATTTTTAATGAGCGAACCGTTTCCGCAAAGAACCAGAGAGGCAAACAGGGATGATTGAAGGGTCGAAATCTGCTTATAGCAGAATGCTTGCTACGTGGTCATTCCTGGGCGATCATGGACCACTGGACGTACCAGAGACCTTACCTGAAAAACGTGACATTACGCTTCCAGAGAGATTGGCCCCTGAGTATGAGCAGACTGTTTTGGCAATATTTGAGCAATTAAGAGCGCCAGGACATGAGAACAATCAGAGGGATTACAATATCTTACGGGAGCGGTTGGTGATGATGCATAGGCCGCTAGTTGAGTATTGTGCTCGTAGTTGGTCTGGTTCGGGCGAACCCGTGGAAGACCTCATCCAAGAGGGCTGCATTGGTCTTACTAAAGCTATCGAGCGATTCGATCCTACTAAAGGCGTAAAATTCTCAACATACGCCTACTCGCTTGTAGCAGGGGAAATTCGGCATTATTTGCGGGACACTGGTAGCCTTATCCATGAACCTGGTTGGCATTTTGAACTGCGCCAGCGTATTAAGCGCGTTTCTGAGCAAGTAGGCCAACAAATGGGACGTGTGCCGAGGAACGAAGAAATTGCCAAGGTTTTGAATGTCCCTGTAGATGTTGTGCAAAAAGCTGTTCAAAGACATTTAGACGTTGAGTCTTTGGATGCCAGGTTCGATAGCCAAACAGAAGAGGGGCAGAGCACCATAGAATGGAATGACACATTTAGCCTGCAATCCACCTCAATGGAAGAAACAATAGACAATCGCTTGATGCTTAATACAGCCTTACCTCAACTTGGCGACCTGGAAAGGCGTGTAGTACTGCAATTTTATTTTGGAGAATCTTCCAAGACAGAAATTGCGCGCCAGTTAGGTATCTCAATTAATTACGTTGCCTATCTGATAAAGCGTGGCTTGAAGAAATTACAACAGATTGTGGAAACTGACCAGAATAAAGAGGCTATCCTCAGTTTGCGTACCGATGATCCTAATCTCTTATCCAGGGCTGGTTCGTATTCTCCGGTGAATCATAAGCCAAAGAGAACTTCAGGTAAAAAAGTCTCCAGCGACATCTCTACTCAAGATAATCCAGGGACAAATAATAGACATTGTAAGCTTGTTAAACCCAATACAGCCAGGGCTAAAGTCGGGACATCTAAAAGGATCCACCGCTTAGATACAGGTCAAAGATAAGCTGTTACATTATATGGCTTAAAGGCTAACTGATGGAGTGGAAGAGACTTGCTGCTGCCCTTGAAAAGAACCCTCAGTAATGGGAGCCACCTCAGTGGTATACATCCGTTGGCGACCCTGACTTTGATCCTTTACTCTATATTTAGAGTCATAATGCTGATACAAAGCTATGACAAGCTGGGCTGTAGTACTTAATATAGACATGGTAGTTAATAGGGGTATCAAAAACACGTATTTTGCTTTAGTCTGTCCCTTTTGCAGAGGCTCCTCAGTCAGACGGCCCGCGGCCAAGGCAACTAAAACTTGTAAAAATTCAATGTCATAATTCCAAAACTCAGCAGTGCCAGTGAGCACCTGTACCACGCCTACAATACTTCCCCTTTTATTCTTAAGGGGGACAGTTAGCAGTGACTCAATCCGGCGACCTGTTTTTTCCTCCACCGTAGAATTATAATCAGAAGATTCCTGCACATTAAGCGTTATGTTGGCCTGTCCACTGCGTACTACTCGGCCCCCGATGCCCTTTGTCGCTGGAATAGTATAGCCGACCAAGTTTGGAGCCATAGGATCTTCTACTGCGTGGAAGATCAACGTATCGTGCTCACTATCATATAATTGGACCGATGCTGCTTCGGCATCTAATACTTGTATTGCGATTTTCGGCAATAAGTGTAATAGCTGATCGCTGGAAAGGTCGGAAAGATGGCGGCTAAATCGCCATAAACCACGCAATTGGCGTGTTCTCCGCTCCAAATCAATGAAGGAAGTTATGGCTGTGACTTCGCTCTGGGACAGGCGAGGCAAATCGACGGAAGCGGACTCATCACGGTTATACCCACTCCGCTTGGGAGCGGACTTGGTTTTGTTCCTGGAATCCTTAGTAATAGAGCCTTTTGTTATTCCCCGCTTTCGCATAGCTGCCGCTCCTGAACCAGATTCTACTGGGTCGTAAATATCGAACTTCAACGTTTAATGTACTATATATTGTTCTTGTCTTGTGTGTTGCAAGCTATCTCGTAAGTAGCAACAGCCCGTTATTCTAATGAGAAAGCTGAGCGGTGCTTAAGGGAACACCACTCTGCTTACAGCAAGCATACGAAGAGATAGTCATTTCGCGGCTTACAAGGGCGGTGCCACCCCACAGCTCGCAGCACACGTATTATATTGGCTTTGACAGAAAGTGACACCATGACCTGCGGCGATGCACTGATTATATTTTGTTGTACAATCACCCAGGCAGGTATAGGGCTTTGCTCCCTCAAGGGACTTTCTTTTTTCTCGCGTTTCCTTAACTATTTTAGTTTGCTTTGGACTACCTGAAGCAGCTACAAAGCTATTATTTCTAAGCGACACTTCCGTTTTTGCTTTAGCAGGTACCAGTCCTGTGGCAGACAGGGTTGAATAGGCTAAGCCCGCAATCAATCCGGCTATGAATAGAACGTGCTTTGCCCTTGTTTTTGTATTCTCTATCGAGAGAAGTTTCCGGCTTTCTTTCATCTGAATAACTCCTCAACAGTAATATCTATTCCGACAGGTATATATTTACTGCTGTCGTAAACCTTATCTTTATTATATCCTTTTAAGTTTTAGACAGTTTGTTACTCCAGGTGAATTTGGTTAGGAGTCCGACCTTAGAACCGTTGTGTTACTCCCAGGCGGAGTTGACGCCCCGGTTGGCCAACTTGAAATAACTCATAGTGTTTATTATTGATATTGGCTATTTCTACAAATAGAATGGAACGCAGCCCGATCTGTTTGCCAGCGCGTAAATTCAGCAATCCGAATCCGCCCAAACGCGTGCTGTCGTCGCGACTACGTACGCGTTCTCCCTGATAGTATAAAGATGGTTGCAGAAAAAAACCTTGCCGATTGAAGTATTGGAGACCTGTCTCTAAAGACCATCGAGGTAGGTCAGATATGTACTGGTTCAGTTCTAGATTTTTAGCGCTATTGAGACCAATATTGGTGAAAAACGTGGTGTCACGGGTGACAAATCCTTCATATCCAGCACGTATTCCCTTAGAATGGACTCTATGAATTATATCCCCGGCACCTGAAATAGATGGTTCTCTGGCATTATGCAGATGATCATCAAAATAAGTAACTCGTAAAAAAGAGGCATTAGTAAAAGAGTGTGTGCCTTCTAATTGGAAATTGTTTCCATGTGCTTCAATAATGCCAAGTTGAGGTAGGTCCTCCAGCGATGATAGAAAAATGTCTTTGGGGGCGAGCAACTCAAAATCTCGCACATTTCCCAAGAAACGGCGCAACCGTAGCCGCACCTGATTGTGTTGATTTACCTGATAAGCTGCGATGAGCGTCGGCACCACCGTTTGTATATCATGCTTAGCAGCAATTGCGGGTTGAGGTTGTGGTAACAAGTTTTGGAAACTGGTATCAACATTGAGTTTTTGAAACTTGATTTCTCCGGTCAGCGTTACATGTGCCCCCACCTTAGTTTCATCTCGGAGGTATGCTCCAGAGGTATGTATGTCTATGTTGTTCAAGAGGTGAGTCGGGGGCAGAAGACCGGGTGCAAGGCCCAGAAGACTAACAAGCCTGATAGAGCGGCTGCCAATTGTAAACCCACCACTGAGAAGATTATTGTTATTAATCGCCCGGTCATGACGCAATTCAGCGTTCAAACTGTGGATTGCGGCATGAATAGAAGAGTCCTGAGCAAAGCCTTCATCATGCTCACGAGGCTCACTCCATTGCACCAGGGCGCGGGTGCTTTGCCGTCCTGTCTTCTGGTAATTGGCCCCGGCAAGGACTAGGGGCTTACGGACATGAGCCCGTGCGTTGGCATTGAAAGGATCGGTTCCAGTATTCTCACCTTCTGTGATCCGCTGGAATTGTGATAAAAGAAGAAGGCTGGACGGGTCGTAGCGTGCTTTGAGGCCCAAAATGCCGCTCAGTTGATCGGTTTGGGTAGCGGAGTTAGTAAAGATACCCTCTCTGCGGTTCTGCTGGACTGTAAAGCTCTGCACGCCTCGGCGGTCACTGCTCTCCGCTATATGGGAAAGGTCGAAACTGTGATTTCCTCTTTCCTCTAATATACCATCGGTTTGATTGTCACCATAAGAGCGTGAGGCTGAACGTATGACATCAGGGTCTTGAATAGCGGCTTGAACCAGGTATTCGCGGCCCGGCGTCTGCAAGTTTTGCAAGTTGAGAGCACTCGATGCCCCTCCCAACATAGCTACATTAGAAGGAAACGGCAGGGCATAGCTGGGGCTAGTGCTTACGAGTTGCTGCGTATAACCTAGAGCAAAGAGTGCCGGGGTGCACCGTGAGTCCAAGATGACAGCCTGACGAAACTCATCCTGAGCTTGTATGACGCGCCCCTGTTCCAAATAAACACGCCCAAGCTGATAATGAGCCAATGCCGAGTCGGGTAAAACCCGTACTGCCTGGCGAGCAGCCTCCTGAGCGGCCACGATTTTCTGCTGGAGCAAATTCACTTCAGATAAATGCATCAGCAGCAGACCCCGCTCCGACGCATCCTTAAGCCCAACGTTAATTTCCTGTTCAGCCCCTTTTAGATCCCCTTCCTGGATTTTTAGTTCGGCGAGATTTGCAAGGGCTGTAGAATTGGCAGGCTCTAAATGAAGTGCTGCTTGCAGAACGCTAATAGCCTCAGATTTTCGCCCACGCTGGTAAAGCACTTTCCCTAGTGCCGCATAGGCAGTCGCAAAATTAGGGCTAAGCTCTATCGCACGCCGATAGGACTGTTCCGCCTTGGGCAGCATATCTAACCGTACATATACAGCACCTAATTCATTGGGAATGATAGCCAGATGAGGAGCCAATGCCTGGGCTTGTTGAAAAGCTTGGCGTGCCTCATCCACCTCTAAATTAGCAAGCAAAATGCGGCCTTGAGTGAGCAAGGCAAAGGGCGACAGCGGATCCAACTGCACCGCTTGCTTAGCAGCCCGCGAAGCCTCTTTTGGCCGCTGCCCAAAGAAATCTACCATCCCCAACGTCCCCTGGGCCTGGGCAGAGTAGGGCTGCAATCTGACAGCCTCTTCCGCTGTGGTGATAGCTTGGGGAAGTTGATTGTCGGTTAAATAAGCCAGCGCTAACAAAGGCTTGGCTTGGTACAGTCGGGGAGCTTGCTGGGTAGCTGTTAATAATTGCTGTTTGGCTTGCGTCGTATGGCCTTGATGCAATTCAATCAGCCCCAGTACAGCGCGGCCCATAGGATCGTCTCGCACTGGTTCCAGTATGCCCCTTGCCTTGGCCAAGGCAGCAGCTTGTTGCGTATTCTGCGTCGCTTGTACATCTTGTGGGTCTTCTTGCTGAGACAGATAAGCTAAAGCAAGATAAATGCGCGGGGCCGGAGCCGTTGGCGACAACTTTAAAGCCTGCTGATAAGCTTCAATAGCTCCTGGTATATTGCCCTGGCGCCATTTAGATCGCCCTAAGGCCATGATGGCAGCTGTGTTTTGGGGTTCTTGCCGAACAACCTGCGCAAACTGTTCAGTTGCAGCAGAATAGGCACCACTATCGTAATAAATCTCGCCCAAATGAAAGTGTATGGTCGTTATGTTACCAGCGGCAGGATTAGCGTTAAGGGCGGATTCATATTGTAGCTTAGCGACTTCTAAGTGGGCCGGACCGAGAGCGGTGAAAGGCGTTTCAAACTCTACTGGCAGGCCACTTGTTTCTGCTGTCCATTCAACAAGTCCTGTCACATCAACTTTGTGCGGTGGCTCCGGTCTTTGGCCGAAGTGGGCTACGCTTCGTTCATCAACATTGACAAGAACTTGCCCGTATTCATTGTAAAAGTCAACCGACCCTTCTGTGACCGTGACTTCAGTGGTATCTTCCGAGATCAAGCGGAGGACAAACTCGGTGCCCCGCGCGCCAGCGTTAACGGGTCTAGTGTTTATGATAGTGTTGCCATGCGGCTTGACCCAAACTGTTGAGAGGGTGCCGAAAACCCGCACCATCAGGGGGGATGCCTTTGTCTCCGCGGCCACTATCTGTATATTGGTGGAAGGCCCCAGAGTCATACGTCCGCCATTGGAGAACACGATATGTGCTTGACCTGTGGCATTCGTGCGCACGATATCGCCAATGGATAAGGCTCTCCCTTCGTGATTAGAAGAGACGAGAACGGTTCCTCTATGTGACACTACAACTGTCGGCTTTTGGCTCCTGAGTCGTGCAACTGGTAAGGCCAATGAGGTAGGTGTCTGTATCCAGAAAATGCAACCGCATATTAAGCAAAAGACTAGGCGAGACAAGTAAAAGGAGAGAGTGTTCTTCGGGTAACTCATGGCAACGATACTTGATAGCTTGATTACCAGACTGCCTTTTGCATCTTGGAAAATTAGATGATTTCCTGGTATATCTCTTACAGGGTGCCCTCAATAGAAGGGGCAATTTAATCCAAAGTAGCTTTTGAAGACGTAATTCCGTACAAAGCTGTAGCTTCCGGTCTCCCCTTTAGCAAGCAGGTATCGTAATATCGCGCTTCAAAACTATCTTTTACGTGTGTGTAAGTATCATGTGTAACAAGGATATTATATCCAGATTGCCGAGTTAGAGCCTGAACATGGCAGGCAACATTGACAGGTTTGCCGACGGCTCCTAGCTTGAGGCGCTGTTCGCTACCCAGAATGCCTATCATCATGAGGCCCGTTTCGATGCCGATTCCAGCTTGAAGAGGGGGTTTCCTCTCTGGGAACCACTGCTGCCCCAAGGACCGAATATCGGCTTCTAACTGCAAAGCGGCTTTTACAGCCTGTGCGATATAAGCGTCTCCCAGACGAGATTTTTCAAAGAGCAGAAACACGCCATCGCCAACATAATCAATGAGTCTGCCCTTGTAACGCTTAACGACTCTCATAACAGTTTCCATGTAGGCGTTAGCGAACTGGGCCGCTTGATCACCCGGCATAGCTTCTATTATGACACTATAACCATACAGATCACAGAAAACTGCACTGGCCTCACCACTTCTGACCTCTGGATGCAGCCGCGAAAATGTATGGAGTATTTGAGATGCCAAAGCAGGATCAACAAACTGCCCTATGGTGCGGTGGGTCCGTCGGTATTCATAGAGAACCAAGGCATTGTAAGTTAGAAAAATAGCGAAGTCTGGCACACTCACTGGTAAAATGGCATGGGCAGCGGAGAAAATCGCGGCTCCTAAGAGCACCATAAGACCTATTTCTCCAATAGCTACGCTTAAGCTAGCCCACAGCGGCAGCCGCAAGAGTGGGATTAATGTGGCACAACATATAAATGTAATAATCCCTACTTGCCAGATGGGAAGCAGCACTGGAGGACCTTGAAGATTCAGTAGCGTAGAGACAACATTGGCATGAATAGCGACGGCAGGCATTTCCCCAAACGGAGTGAGCATGATCTCCTTTGATCTTCTGCTAATTTCACCAATAATCACGATTTTATCTTTGAAGTCATCTGCCTCGAAGCCACTCAGGACAGATTTGTAATCGATACGGTTACGGTCATCATCAAAGCATTCACGTCCTCCCACATAATCAATAAGCATCCGACCAGTAGCATCTACTGGAATCCGTCTTGAACCAAATTGCAGATACCCATCATGAATAACAAGCTCCGCCACAGCCTGTGGTGACATTCCTTTAGCTGCGGCGGCTAGAGATAGACCTAGGCAGGGCAATCTCTTAAATGGTGGCCCAGAAGAAGCCGGTCCCTCTTGAGTTTTCTGGAAAAGCGACACGTCCCGTACCACGCCATCTTGTTCATCTTGGTTAAGAACTAGATGTGCATGATAGTGTGCACTCTGCCACAGCTTAGGGATTGGGTTTTGCCATACCCATTGTCGCTTATAAGATGTGGTGGTGTTGCCAGATGATCCAGAGTCTGGAACCGTTTGTTCTTCGAGCCAGCTACCTAAGATAATTTGGTGGAGTTGATGCACCTCTTGGATGAGAGGCGTATCTTCTTTTTTCCACCAACTTGTATAGTTTCGGTACCATTGGATTTCCTCAGGATTTAATTCGGCTGAGTGATCTTCCAACATGAGGTCGCAGGCAATAACTCTAGAGAGGCGCAACTTATACAAAAGCTTTGCTAAAATCGGGCGGGGTAAAATGTGGTCTGTTTTCACAATTACGATGTCTTTGGTGTAGGGTAGTGCCTCGGCTACTTCCGCAGGACGATGCGCGCCACGTAAACGAAAGTATTCATCCAAGGCAATATGATCTAACATAGCCATCCATCGCCATTGATGGGTAAATACTACTAAAGATACCAGCATCATGCAGAAAACAATAAGCACCGCATGAACCCACCGGTACCGCCACATATCACCCTCTACAGCTTTTATGCGCAAGCCGCGCTTAACAGAAGAAGTCTGAGGTAAGGAAAAGCGCCACATGAGCTATATTCTAACTTCTATCTTTAAGTGGAACTTGGAAGTTTATGATCTCAACCACCTGGTTGGTGGGTGGCACATTCTGGATGGCACCAACGAGATTAATCTGACCGGACTCGAACCAGCAATTCAGGTTAAGGCCGGAGACAACAAAAACACCAAACTGGTTAGTGGATGTCACCAGATTGGTGTTCGGTATTTGTTCGGGTTTACTGCCCCAGCCATCGCAGTGTAAAACCAGTGATTCTGCGCCTGTGACAGTATATCAATGGAGTCGTGCAACGGACATTGACGCGCTTCGTTTACCTGATTGCGGCGACTTCTCCGAACTTAGAAGGTGCCTCCTAAGGCATTGCAGGGCAGCCTTATCAAATTCAATATACACCTCTTCTCCATCAAACTCAATATCCATCAACAACAATAACCTATAATTACAGGGAGTGACTAAGAGAGAGCAGGTAGAAAATGGATAAGGGGACGCGATACAACAAACGCTACCGCAACCGCCGTCGTTGCTCTTGCAGCGGCTCTTCGAGTTTCAAGGTCAGGAAAGCCTCAATCACCAAGGGATCAAACTGGCGTCCACTCTGGGCTTGTATCTCGTGGATGGCTTTGTCTATAGGCCAGGCCGCTTTATAGGGACGTTCGTGGGTGAGGGCATCAAAGACATCAGCGACCGCTACCAAACGTCCCGCCATAGGAATCGCGTCTCCTACAAGTCCAGCAGGATAGCCGCTACCATCCCACCGCTCGTGGTGGGTGATAGCGATCTCTTCGGCACATTGTAAAGAGGGCGCTTGACTCCCAGCGAGCATCGCCGCGCCTTTGGTGGTATGCCCCTTCATAGTTGCCCATTCCTCGTCGTCCAGGGCACCTGCCTTCAACAGGATGCCATCCGCAATAGCGATCTTCCCTACATCATGGAGTGGTGCTGCGCGCCGAATCATGGAGACAAACTCACCCGCTAAACCCAGGCACCAGGCCAACTGCGCCGCCATCTTACCAACGCGCTGCGTATGGAGACCTGTATCATCATCGCGGTATTCCCCGGCCAGGGCCAGCCGTTCCAATGTTTCTAACTGGGCTTGCTCTAAAGCCTGGGTCCGCTCGCGCACACTCTCTTCGAGCAAGAGAGTTTGACTTTCCATATAGCGATGGAGCAAGCGCAACTCCAGCATGTTGGTGATACGCAGCAATAACTCGTGCAGGTCATAGGGTTTGGTCAGAAAGTCTCTGGCGCCCATCGAGAGAGCTTTGCGGCGGGCCTGTGGTGTGTATTCGGCGGAGACGACCAGAATCGGCAGATAATCTCCGGTAGGCACGATGTGCTGGAGCTGTTCCATCACCTGAAATCCATCCAGCCCTGGCATACGAAGATCGAGCACGATAAGATCGGGTCGCTGGCGTTGGTAGAGAGGCAGCACCTGGTGGGGATCGGTCGTGCTGACCACGTTTGTAAAGCCCCAGACTTGAAGCGACTGCTCTAAAAGTTGCCCATGAGCGGGCTCATCATCCACAATGAAGATGCAACTATTGGTGATAAGAGGATTAACTAAAGCGTCACTCAGGTATTGTCAAGTTAACTGAATCAGGGGTACTGTCAAATTAAGTCGTCATGAGTGGAAGTAAGATAGCAGTGGGCCATACTCAACCCTATGGCTTCCTGTGCTGCCTCTTATAAACGCCATTGTTTCCCATCTGAGATCATCAGTCACGCTGTCTGGTTGTATTATCGTTGCAGCCTGAGTTACCGCGAGGTGGAAGAAATGCTATCCCAACGCGGCATCATAGTGAGTTATGAGGCGATTCGTTACTGGTGCCGTAAGTTCGGCCCAGGCTTCGCTCGCTCCATTCGTAAGCGGCAGCGGGATGTCAGTGACCAATGGCATGTGGATGAGGTCTTTCTCAGGATTAAGGGCAGGATCTTCTACCTATTCCGTGCTGTGGATCAAGACGGGCAAGTCTTGGACATCTTGCTTCAGAGTCGCCGCAACAAAAGAGCGGCCCTTAAGTTCTTTCGTAAGCTCCTCAAGCAACAAGGGTATGCTCCCCGCATCCTCGTGACGGATAAACTGCGGAGTTACAGTGCAGCTCATCAAGAGAGGTTGTCTCACAGTGCGCATCACACCCACCGCTGGGCCAATAATCGCATGGAAAACTCACATCAGCCAACACGACAAAGAGAACGAAGGATGCGCCGTTTTAAGTCGCAGGCCAAGCCCAACGGTTTTTGTCAGTCCAGGGAGCCATCTATGCCTTCTTCTGCCCAGGCCGTCATCTCTTTGCCGCCTCAGCCTATCGGGAGGTATTATGTCAGCAATTCGCTGCGTGGAACCAGTTGGCTGATGTTCCCATGACAGTGTAAGAAGAGGCTGTACACAGTTTCTCAGCAATGGCTCCCCGCACTGTCTCACCGAGCTGATGGCCCTCAAATTTAGTCAAACCAGAAGTTAATTTGACAGTACCCTTCAAGTGCAGGAGGCCGTAGCGGTTTCATTATAAGGTGGGATACTCATACTGTTATCGGAATTAGTTCGCTCTGGCTCTTGGCTGTGGTGCCGCAGGGACTCACAATGACCAACCTTGGTTTGCTTGCAGTTTGCGCTGACATGGGCGCATTATTGCCGGATCTCGACGCCGCAAAATCTAAGGTTAAGCATATACGTATGGGCCAAGCTGCTCAAGCAACAGGGATATGCGCCGCGCCTCTTAGCGACGGACAAGCTCCGCAGCTACAGCGTGGCACAGCAGGAGTGTATGAGGCCCAGTGAGCATAGCACCCACCGCTGGGCTAACAATCGCATCGAGAATTCACACCAGCCGACCCGCCACCGAGAACGATGGACGCGACAGCTTAAGTCTCCCGGCGCAGCCCAACGCTTTCTGGCGGTGCAGGGAGTCATCTACGCCTTCTTTTGGCCAGGTCAACACCTGTATCCAGCACCTATATACCGGAAGGTGTTACGTCAGCAGTTCACCGGTTGGCATGTATTGACATGACATGAGCCCCGAAAACAGGGCCAGTGAGTTAAGTTAGAATCTCCTGCATTAAAGGAGATTGTATGACGAAACAGAAGCGATTTAGTGAAGAGCAGATCATCCACATCCTGCGCCAAGCCGAAGCCGGGGAACACTCCATCAGCGAGTTGTGCCGCACCCATGGCGTAGCCCAGAATACCTTCTACCGCTGGCGTCAAGTTTATGGCGGGATGCAAGTCCCAGAAGTCAAGCGTCTGCGCGAGTTGGAAAAAGAGAATGCCCGGCTCAAGCGTCTTTTGGCCGACAGCCGCCTGGAACTGGATGCGGTGCAGGAGTTGTTGTCAAAAAACTGCTAAGCGCGCAGCAACGCCGCGAGGCGGTGACCCAACTGCGCCAACGCGGTCTTTCCACCCGTCTTAGCTGCGCGCTCTGTCATATCAGTCGCTCCAGTTTTGCTTACCACCCTTCAGTCAAACACCAGCAAAGGGATCAAGAACTGGGGCAGCGCCTGCGTCGCATCGCCCAGCGCCGCCCGCGCTATGGCTATCGGCGGGCCTATGCCTTGTTGCGTCGCGGTGGTCAGATTATCAACCACAAAAGAGTGCGGCGGGTCTGGCGTCTGGAGAAGCTGAGTTTGCCCCAGCGCCGCTCGCGCAAAAGGCGACCGCTACAGGCTGGGGTGCGCGTGGCGCAAGCCACCCAACCGCATCAGGTGTGGACGTATGACTTCGTCCAGGATCGCTGCAATCAGGGGCATCGGTTGCGCTTCTTAACCATCACCGATGAGTTCACGCGTCAAAGCCTGGCGGTGGTGACAGCCACTTCCATTCGGTCACCGCATGTGCTGCAAGTGTTGGCACGGCTCTTTGCCCAGCATGGGCCGCCGCAGTATTTACGCAGTGACAATGGGCCAGAGTTTGTCGCTCAAGCGGTGCAGCAGTGGTTACAGGCGCAGGGCGTGCAGACACTTTATATTGAGCCAGGGTGTCCCTGGCAGAACGGTTATGCCGAGAGCTTTCAGAGCCGCTTGAGAGATGAGTGCCTCAACTGTGAGTGGTTTCATAACGTGCGCGAGGCCAGGGTCGTCGTCGAAGCCTGGCGGATATATTACAATGAGCAACGCCCCCACAGCAGTTTGGGTTACCTAACGCCCCGGGAGTTCTATCAATCGTGGCAGCAAGCCCCGCCTCAAGGGTGGGCTGGAGTAACGATGTAGCGGGAGATTCTCCCTCTTTTGCTGGCCCTCAAGATGGGGCTCATGCCAGACAGGCCTATCGGCTGTGGTACAGGCAGTCTAATCCAGGGAACCGAAAGCCAACCGCTACAGCACGTTTGGAACAGGCCAATCAGGCTCGAATACCAGCCCACCAGAAGTTAATTTGACAATACCGCGCTTCAAGAGTCCTAACGACCACGTTACATTTCTGGGTAGCCACAGTCAAGACTGCATGGCGTTCAACTGGTTCAGTAATAACACCAAGGCAAACGCCACGAGGAAAGGGAATAACATTTCTTCGGCCCACGAGTCCCTCGTGATACGACAGCGTTTGGGTAGTAGATAAAAGCGTTGTTCTCGAGGATAAAGGAGAGGAATGCTACTCTTGGTCGAGGCATCTGCGGCCAGATGGCTGACATACCCATGGGGTGAGGCTCAGGTGACCGAAAGGCAAATCTCCAGATCACGCTGGTTTAGAAAAGTTCAAAGCCCATGAACTTCTGTCCCAACAACAGGCGGCACTAACCTGAGGTTCATTAAAGTGGGGCAGATCCAGAAACAATTTTCACCATCACGGCGGGTGAAAGATTGCCAGCTTTGTTATATGCTTTCACAGAATAAGTATAGCCAGTATTCTCCCAAGTATCTCCATCTACCCAGGACATTTGGGATGTAGAGCCTAAATAGGTATCGTTGCGGAAAACAAAGTACCCCCGAACATCATTATTTGGCGGAGGCTGCCAACTTAAGGCTATGGAAGTCCCAATGTTTGAAGCATTAAGATTGACTGGCGACGGGAGAGGTGAGCTAAGTGGGAGTGAGTGATGTTCGCGGAGTACGGGGGTTAACTTAATAATAATGACCTCATCGGGAACACTAAGATGTATGCAGCCATTATTAATTGCTAACGGATGCCCCTGACTACCCTCGCTTGGTCGCAAAGCGGATGCCTCAGCAATCGGTTCATCCAGTTGCAGAATGATAGGTGTATCTTTGGGGGAGACGTCCTGGTGCGTTTTCAAATCGTAAGATTGTACTTCTTGCCACATTAGCAAATAGAAGTCCCCATTGCTTTTTTCGAGAAGTGTATGGTGAACTTGCTTTAATTTAGTGGCATCCCCCGACAATTTATAAAAGAATGCATGAGGAGTAAAAGAAGCGTTCGGGTCAAATAAAAGGGAGATCAGATTTCTTTCAGCAGCAAAGGCTGGCTTCATAGTGCCATTGCTGTGCAATAAACCGAATTTATGGATAGCGGTCTGGTCATTGCTGCCTTCATCAAATAACTCGTAAGTGAATGTGCGTTGGATGCCTCGATTAAAGTACTCAGCAAAGAGCCGTGGTATATACTTCGCCTGCGCTGCCTCAGAGATTCCATATTGACTGTTGGTAGATGGCGTGATGGTATCATAGCCGCACTCAGTGGCTACGACAGGCCTGATATAAGAGGAAACTCCCAGAATTTGATGAGCATAAGGCAACCAGCGACTATCAAGCTGGTGAGAAGGGAGATTCCCCCCTGCATAGGAATGCATACACTCATAGTCAAGGACAGCAAGAGGCGCGACTTCAGTGCCGTGTTCAGGGCGGGCCATGGATGGCCCAATCACTGGAAGATTCGATAGAGTGCGATCTGATTTTACAGCATGGTAAAGGTCATTTTGGAAATCGCGTACTCCCTCAGGAAATCCTTTATTTTGATAATTGAAGGTATAAACGTCGCTTTCATTAGGTCCTTCTATCGCATCAATACAGGTAGAGTAATCCTTTAGCAATTCTAAAGTATCTGTGATTGTATTGTGTTCTGTGGGTTCAATAACAGTCGTAACTCGAATACCATGCCGCAAGTATAACTCTTTCCACCGTTCCCATATGGAACGCTGGTAACTTCCATCTCGAACGTGACGGATGCCAAGTTCAACCAGCTTATTCTGGACTAAATCGAAGTTGCCATAGACAGTATCTGTATAACCGTAATGGACACATATTCCCATAGCATCTACAAAGTCACTAGCACATCGGGCAGGCTCTTGCGCTTGGCCAGTTGACAAGCAAAACGCTGCTAGTAACGTGAACCAAACTAATAAAGGGTAATCTGGTTGTTTTTGCAATACTTCCTCTTTGACAACATTTAAGCTAATATGCAGAATTTTCCCCACTTGAGTTCAAGTTGTTACACCTTTAATTTTCGTGTTTAGGTGATTGCTGTCCTTTAAGCTACAAGAATCGCATGTTCTTAACTCAGCAAGCGGCTGCATGTGTCTGTGTGTTTTGGGTCGCGCTACGCTTGACACAGGCGATTCCACTTAAATGAATGGAGTCTTGGCCGTTGCCATCTCCTCTGGTGTTTGGCTGAATGCTATACAGTTCTCCTTTGGTTGCAGTCAACCACGCAATCAACTGAGCAAAAAATTCCTTGCGTTATGATTTTTCACCATCTACCTCACTAATAGCACGAGTTTTATTTTTAGAAAATAAAACTCGTGCTATTAGTGAGGTAATACATCTACCCTTCATGATCTTTACATTTTAACCTTGTGTCTCACTACCTAATATGGTGCTTTAGAACTAGAAAATACTTTGAGCACTAGCGCTTTAAGCTTTCCGTTAGGCTGTGTAACTCCAACAACGTAAACCTGCTGATTCAAAGCCAGATCAGTTATTTTGAGCGATGAAACTCGTTGTAAGGACACATCCTCCGGTTTTGTGATATTCAAAACCACTTTGGTATCCCCCGCAGGCGACTCGAAAACATTGGTAGTTCCCACAACTTCAGGAACTTGTGGCTGCGTACTGCCAGGATGTGTACTCCTTAAAAGAGGAGTCCGCATAACCGGTTTGTCACCATCACTCATCACCCCCCCCAAACTAAGCCAGAGAGGATTTACGGAAGCGACATCTAAACCTTCCGCGAAATAGGAAAGCCCATCGGGAGCCTGCCCATCAGCGAAGCCCACTTTATCGGCCAAATGCAGGGCAGCAGCACGCACCGATTCGACCTTTTTTAATTGTGTTTCGCCGTTGAGTGGCACTTGCATGGTAGCATCCGCCGTGGCAATACTAACCGTATTTGTAGCTGTATTCACCGCCGTAATCTTACCGGCACTGAAGAACGTTTTAGAATCTTTCTGCTCGCCCGATGACACCGGTATAGACTGTGAGAGATTCAGCAACTCATTGGCTGAGGTTGGTGCGGCTTGCACGATATGGGGTTGTACCAACCCTTGATATAGAAAGCCCGCTACGGAAATGACAAAGAGCAAAACTAACGAAGATACTACAGCGAAGCGCAACCAGCGTTGCATAGTCTAACCTCCTGATGAATTCAACTTATCTGTTAAGTTGTTGTATTGTTTACTTTCGTGTCTGCATGTTGGAAGACATCCCCATGTCCTCGATCATTATGGGTTCGGCCTGAGTCGTAATGTCCGATACCGAGATCGGCATGAATGGAATCACTGAAAACATGCACTACATCACCATGAGGCATCCAATCCACATGATGATTAGCAGTATCAGTATGTCCAGTGGTGTCAATGTGCGCTCTATCCATATGATACCTAAAGTCATGATGGACGTCCTCGTGTGTTGAATGGGCAAGGCGAATGGATGGATGTACAATTTGAGCGGATGGTTGGATACCTGGTTCCGCTGGAAGGGTCTCTCTCAGTGATTGGGCCGGGGTCATAGAAGCCGCCAGGTAGGCTTTAGCTGATGATGATTCTCCTGAAAGTGGCGCTTTGTTACTAGAAGTAGGCGTCTCCTCATTAGCTTTAACCGGCAAAGTGGCCGCTATGAGCACACCAGTGGTTAAGCCCGCTGTCAGTAACGCATGCCTAATCAGTTGACTGTGACGCTTAGGCTCCCCGGCATGTTCCGTTATATGACTATCTAGGGAATGCTTTCCTGTAGTCTGGCTTTGCGTATTCGAAGCCGTCTTTTCATTCATGCTCTGTCTCCTTAATCATTGGTAGAGTTACAATCGGATTCTGTAAACCTCGTTTAAAGCTACGCGATTCTGTTAGCTTTAGAATATTTGGCACAGAGAAAGGAAATCCTAGTCCCTGTGCTCCTTCTTCTGGATAGGTATTGCCTTTGCGTAGAACGACATACTTATAGGCAGAGGCATCCGTAGTAGTAGAAACTTTGACCACAGGAGTCTTGATTTCTGCTATACCGTGCAGGGCAGACCATTCTACAGGCCACTCCAAGATTGTCAGCAGCCAGTGCATTTCTTTTTCGTATCCAGTCTCTTGGGCTAACTGTATTAACTTGTCGGCAAGATCTAAACTGGACTGACAGTCAAAGCGACAGGGCATATAGGGGATTGTTCTCAGATTCATCCAGCGCCACAGCATATTAGTCTGTGGTGGAGTGAATAATTCAATGCAATGCTCTCCATGCTTTGCATCTGTAGTTCTGAGAGCCATAGGCCATGTCGTATCCAATAAGCCTTCTTGCTGCCAAGCCTGCTTTATAGCCTCTTGGCAGCAACGGGGATAACCAAGTAGGTTACCAATAGCATCATAATCATCGGATTCTAAAGCATTTTGAAAACTTATCACCTCCTCAGATTTTCCAATAACGAAACGAAATACAATAGATGCTCTCGTTCCTAACTGGGCATGTGCTGAAGAATTATCACTAGGATCAGGCTGCATACTAAGAGGAAGGGCGGCGAGACCTCGTTTCAACCATTGTCCTGACTGTCTTATAAATTGCTCGGATGAGGAGGCAATTATACCACAACTATAAATGCCATGCGCGATTGCCAGCCATTCGACCTCGGCCCAGGCTTCGGTAATTTGGGCGAATCTCGGCTCCCAGGTTTCTCTGGCAACATCACTAACCCAGCTCATCCTTGTGAACGCAGGCAACGTAAAATCAAGTCTTTTCATTGCGTTATTCTTTGGATCCGATTCAACAAGAGCCACTGCTTCCTCTTTACCTTTTTACTTTTAATCACTAAATAGTTGGTAAATTAAATCTTGCAGGATGGAGGTTCGGAATTATGTATTTTAGTCTTGAGCCACTTGGCGGCATCGAGCAATATGGCCTTCTACCAGATACAAGCTATCTTAATTTACACGCTACTTAGCTGAAACACTAAATTGACGTGGCACTTTCAGGTGTATTACATTTGATACTGGTTGGGTCTATATGGTCAATGTGGGTTATCTTTCTCGAATCGTGACTGTAAGTGTGCTTAACGCCATTCGAGATGTAATAATCGTGGAGAAGTTCGACGGCAGACGAATCGCTCATTAGCTGGAACAGGCTGTCGGTTATGGTGGTATTGCGGCCGCTTGTCCAAGTAGAAAGAAATAATTGCTCAATCTTCGGGCGCAGTGGACTTAGGGAGAGAGGAAACTGCCCAGCACTAACAATTTGTTCTTCCAGATAGCGGTATAATGTCATCCAAATATCACAGTGTTCTGTGCGATTGCGCCAATCGCCATCTATTGAAGTACCGGGACATTGTCCTTTACACATCAGGAAAAAACGACAACCCTTGCACCCATTGTACTCTTGCGGTGTATGATACAGAGCCATGTAGCGCTCAAATCCCTGAGTATCAGACTTGGTGAAATCAATGCCATCTTTATTGGTGCGGCCACAGTTACTGGTCTGCCCATTGCCTTCAACACCTTGTACTGCATCGGTAGTATAGGAATCACAGGCATTCCATACACAGGTGATATGCTTGTCATGCCCCATTAGCATTTTACGCATGTCATTAAACACATCCAACTTTAGATTATTAAGCTCCTTTTCGAGATGAGCAAAACTCATGAAAGCCTCGATATTCTCTTCAATGCTTAAGGCGTATTTCTCTCGAATCATTCGATTTTCCACCTCTAAGATATGGAGCCTGGCACTTAGTACCCCACGCTTATCTAAGTGTCTTAGCCAATCGTGCATAATAGACAATTTTTCCTTTGTGCCATTAGCACGATGTAGGGTGATAATAATACTTGGGGGAATTCCTTCAGAGCACATCTTTTCAATTGCGGCATGGGTCTTAGCGGTCGCGGTACGTGTTCGTTCTAAGGTACCGTTCCAACGCACATCATTAAGTTCACCAGGGCCATCTACAGAAATACCTACATGAACTTTGTACTTCTTGAACATACGAATATGATTTTCATTAATCAGAGTTCCATTTGTCTGCATGCCATTGTAGCCGTACTTCTCAAGTCCCCATGACCAAAGCTCTTCTAAGTCTTTTTCGGGAACTAAGAGAGCTTCACCTCCAAAGAGGGTGAACCCTCCTCCGGCTTTTTCGATACTGTCTTTCATTGTTTGTATATCGTACGAGTGCAGCACGTTTCCTGCGTCACGTTGTGGATTTTGATAACAATACTGGCACTGAATATTACACTTAACACCAAGTGGTCGTAATTCCACGCTCATGAGTATGTTCCTTTTGATTCCTGACTCAATTATAGAAATACTATAGAAAAATGAAGTGGTCAGTATACTGCCATAGAATTATAAAGCGTACGCCATGATTATTCCTCACAATATCCAAATTATCCCAAACCTTTAGTCAAGACTGGAGATATTTATCGCGCGATATGTTCAAATAATACCTTATGATCAAATACTCTAATTGAATGACAATACCGCTCCTCAAGCACCCTCAACTTGTATATGCAGTGGGATGGACATTTGATAATTGGGAAATGCAGGGCTTTGAACGGAGAGAGTTGCGCTAAAGCCTTTCTGTAACGCCTCTGGCGCAATTTGAATCAGCACCTCCTGTTCAACGTGAAATTTCAAGGGCGCTGAAAGATCACCTAAATTGTCTACTGGTTTGTTGTTCGATACTTGCACTTTAACGAACGGATTATTACTGATAACCTTTAATGGGACGAATTTGCTGGTATAAAGATACAACCGTCGGGTGACAACACCACCTGGGTTCTCTGCTGGGCTGGCAATAGTATGAAGTTCCTGGGGTTCAGCAAGAATTGGCTTTTTTGACCACTGGTCAATTTGTGCGAGAGTCTCTTGAGCCGTACTGAATGTACTGTCTAAGCCTAACCCTGTAATGGAATTAGACAAGGATTTATAATGTTCAATAACCTCTTTGCTATATTTGCGGGCTAAGCCGAATTCACCTGTACGGTAATAGGAATAGCTCAGCATATAGGTTAGGGCTAATTTAACCTGCTCGGCTCCTTTTCCCTGGATTGGCTGTTGGAGTAGTTCTCTAGCCTTCTCATAGTCTCCTGCTGCCATATTCATACGAGCCTGATCCAATAAGGCTAATCCCGTAAACCAGCCCTCTCCGTATTGCGCCACTTGTGCATAGTATTCGGTAGCTCTTTTCTGGTCTCCCATTTCCGCATACGACCGGCCTAATCCCAACTGCCAATCTGCCAAATAGGCCGGATCTTTAGAATGTGGCACGGCTTTTAAATATGTATCTATTGCGATCTGATATTGTCCAGTTTCAAGATAAAACTCACAGAGTCGGGTCACAGCAGGTTCATAATACCATGCTGCTACATTATTTGTTGTTATTCCTTGAGGGTTTTTCTGATCCTGCGTAGCAGGATCAATTGCCTGTGTGATTAACAGATGAAACAATGGAATCGCGCGATGATCGTGATGATGATGATAGTAATCAGCCAACCACAAACGCACCCCAGGACTCAAGTTATCGATATCTTTCACGGCATCAGGAGAGGATTGAAGTAAGAGACCCGCCAAATCAGGAGCAATATCTCTATCAGTGAATTCCTCCTGTCCCAAAACATAAACGATATCATTGGCTGGCAATAAACCGTCTTTACTGGCCTCAGCAAGAGATAGTTTTCTATTTTCTATTAATCCTATGGCAGCTATAGTGCCTGGTAGTGACTCATTGATTGTAGCAGGTAAGGTAAGCTTAGCAACAGATGGAGACATGGCTTGAACTACAGCATTAGCAATCACAGTTTCGTTAATAATACCAGGGTCTTCTGTGTGGAGAGAATCCCGCTGGGCAGTAACCTGCGAAATAGAATTCACAACAGCAGTTTCATTGATGATGGCAGGTGGAGTCGATTTATCAGCAGCAAGCGCACTTCGAGTATGTACTGGGACGGTGGACAAGGTAGCTAACGCTCCCAGGGTACACCCAAAGAGACATTTAAGAGATTTATGCCAGTAGAGAGAAGTCCCTGCCATTGTTTCACTCAGGTTATGAATGCACTTTCACGAAGTGACATCAAATCAACAGAAGCAACGCTACAGAAATTTAATCACTGCCCGTGACAACTACTTTTGGAGCATAGATGCTATAGTGACGTATTATAATATCCTAATCTAACCATGTCAACCTCATAATTTCAAAAGCCTTTATAACATGTTAGAGTCTTTTTATTTTAAAAACTCATCCACCGGATTAATCCCTTGATGAGTCCGAACAAACTCTAGAAAAGCATTAGCTCGCTTTATATTCAGATCAGCCGCCTTAAAAACTCGAGCCGTTTCTAAAGCACCCTCACGAGATGTGGCTTTATCCTCGAACAACTGCTGGGCTTCGTGCATTGCGAGTTTGAACTGGCCCGTCAAGAGCAAGAGGCTGATGCGGTCATGGGCACCCGCCTTGCCCTGCGGCAAGTGGGCCAACGCTTGCTCAATAGCCGCAGCATCCACCGTGGGCAGCGGCACCTTCGCCAGAGGATTCTCTTTGCTGGTATCCTGTTGCGCTGCCGCAAAAGCCTGTAATTCCTTGTTGGTTGGATCAAGAGTTTGCCAGAGTTGGCTTAAGGCACGGGAGGCAGCCGCAATAGCATCCTGACGATAAGAGCAGAGCGCGAAGCGCACCTTTACCCAACTGAGCGCCGTCTGCGGCTGCTTTTTTTTCAGAAGTTCATCCGTTATCGTAGTGTAGCGCCAATACCATTCAGGAACGGCAGCATCGAGAAAGTCAGGCATATCAAGAAATTGTTTTTGAATATAAGCAATCAATTCGTCATGCTTCCCTTGCGCCTTGAGCATATCCGCGCGATCTCGCAGAACAGGGTTAGACTGAGCTGACCCAGCCTTAATAAATTGTCCCGCATGCTGATCGAAGAGAACGGCGATCTCATCATCCCGCTTCTCCTCTGAGAGAATTTTAGCCTCGTCCGCCAAGAGGTGGATACTGGAGGGTTGAGCTTGAAATCTGTCTAAGGCCCAGTTGTATATTTCCAGAGCTTTGTTGCTATTCTTGAGCCTTTTATAATAGAGTTGAGCGATAGTAGAAGAAAGTTGAACCGCTACAGAGGGATGGAGGTTGGGATGTGTTTCATAAAACTGCTTATACGAATTAATGGCCTGTTGGGGATCCCTCACTTCCATATCTTTGAGTTTCTGCTGCAACGCAGCAAAGGCTTCCCGATCCCGTTGTTCCGGGTTGCCCCCAGTAAAGGGATCAGTCACTGAACTCGAATCTATGATCTGCGTGTCAGCAGGAGAATTCTGTGCCGAGTTGGGTGCCTGGCCCGGCGCAGGAGCTTGGGCGCTTGCACAATGTGTGCTTATCAATAGAACACTTGCTATACCCAAAGCAGGCCATCTTAAAAAGGTTTTCATCCACTCAGCCCTCACAATCATTTCTATCCTTTAATGGTGTGCGATTTCGCTATGATTCTTGCTTGTATAAGCCTTTTGTATAAGCCATGCCCTACAGGTGAATTACGGTGCTTTCAGGAACTCTTCTACAGGATTAACCCCTTGCCCTGACTTGAGAAATACCAATAAGGCATTAGCTCGCTTTAAGTTAAGATCTGCCGCCTTAAAAACTCGGCAGGCTTCGGCAGCCCCGTCATGTAACGAGGCTGTATCGTTCAGAAGTTGCTGGGCTTCGTGCATTGCGGGTTTGAACTGGCCCGTCAAGAGCAAGAGGCTGATGCGGTCATGGGCACCCGCCTTGCCCTGCGGCAAGTGGGCCAACGCTTGCTCAATAGCCGCAGCATCCACCGTGGGCAGCGGCACCTTCGCCAGAGGATTCTCTTTGCTGGTATCCTGTTGCGCTGCCGCAAAGTCATGAGGTTCTTTAGCCGAAGGATCCCGTACCGTCCACACCTCCACTAAATGGCGTGTGTTATAGGTGATAGCATCTACGCTGTACTCACAGCACATGAAGCGGACTTTTGACCAAGCCAATGCATCTCCTGCACGCTTCTTGCGGAGGATCTCATCAATTAACAGGTTGAATCGCCAATGCCACTCCGGCGGTCCATCATTGAGGAAGGCCGGGGCTTCAATGAGCTGTTTAGTAATCTCTGCAATAATCTCATCGTGTTTCCCTTCGGCCTTCAGTATATCGGCATGGGCACGCATCAATGGGTTTGAGTAAATCGGGTTGGCCTGCGTAATTAATGACCAGTCATTGGCAATCAAACTCGCTGCTTCTGGACCCCGTTTATTAGTAAGTAGCAGTTTTACCGCTTCCCCTAAAAGGCGCACGCTTGATGCGTATCTTTTATATTTCTCGAACCCTGTTTCATAAGTTTCCAGAGCCTTGGATGTATTCTTTAGACCATTTGCATAAACTTGGCCAATTGCCGCTGTAATACTGACAGCGACCGATGGAGTTAGTGCTGGATGATCTGTAAGAAACTGCTGGTAGCGAGTGACAGCTTGCTGTGGCTCTGTTTTCTCCACATCGGCCAACTGCTTTTGGAGATCAACCATAGCTTTGCGATCCGCCTGTTCTGTATTCCCATTACCGACCGAGGGAACCACGGCGGAGAGATCAACTGTTGGTAAAGCCGCATCCCCATCTTGAGCAAGCACCGGTAAAAGGCGATTGCAAGTTAAGGTTAAACCGAGAATCAGGAGACCAATAGAAGGGCGCACAAAATTCTCCATAATAATTCTTCACAACAGCTGCTCCACGAGCCACTGCTCCACGAGCCACCAGAATTAAGGTCTGCGGTACCAGTATGTAACCCTTGATAGCAGAAAAGCCTTCAGACTAGCATAGCTTCTCACAATACATTGTAGGGCTAATTAAAGAGTTGGCTGCCCCTCCGAAATTCTCATTGAACCAGTGGCTCACAGGGATCGGCAGCAAATTGAGCCCCAAAGAAACTACTATCTTTGAATTTTAAACGTAATTTTGATTTTAAACCTAATGGTGTAAGGCTGTAATATGGTGTAAGGTTGTAATGTTGAGTCCCTTAAGAGAATCGCTCGTAAGTTGAGTCTCATTTTAATTAGCAAGGCATAATCTGTCAAGGTCTAAAAGAACAGGGCAATCGCATGAGAAATTATCTGTGCAAAATTAAGTGATAAAATCTGAACATTAATACTGTACCCCCTTAAGAATTACAGATAGAGATTTGGAAGGGAAACTTAGATTACCTATGTTATCCTACAATTACCTGCTAAAAGGGGTCATTAAAACCATCTTTGAGAACTGTAGGTGGCGCAAGTGCAGGATGGTTGTCTGGAATGTTGCTGTTAGAGGTTGTTGATGGGACAGCCGCAGTCGGTTTGACCATGGGACGCTTGTGATGAGGTGGCTCCTGCAGAAATTCCGTTATCGGATTCGGGCCGGTTCCAGTTTTCATATAGGTGAGAAAGGCGTTAGCTCGCTGCAACCGTAAATCATTAGCCTTAAACACACGACAAACTTCTCGCACCCCTTCCTTTTGAGAAGCCGGATCATTGAGGAGAGGGAGTGCTTGCCCCATAGCATCACGAGGTCGGTCAACTAGCAGTAACAAACTAATGCGATCATGGATACCAGTACGGTCCTTGGGAAGCCGGTTGTAAATGGCTTTTACATCTTCAAGATTAACCTGAGGCAGTGGCACATCTTGGAGCGGGTTTGACAACCGCAAGTCTGTTTGAGCCATAACGAAAGGCGAAACATTTTGGCGATTCGCGTCATAAGCCATCCACACCTTGGCTAACCCGCGCGCCGCAGCACTGACAGCATCCGCGCTATAATCGCAAGTTGCGAAACGCAGTGTAGCCCAACTCAAGGCTTCTGCTGTACGATTCTGTTGAAGCAGAGCGTCCGTAAGCACATTATAACGCCAGTGCCACTCAGGCACCTTGTCGTCAAGGAATGCAGGAGCGGCTACGAAACTTTTTTCAATGATAGAAATGAGATCGTCCTGCCTGCCTGGTCGTTGCAGGAGAGTCGCATAATCCCGCAGCACCGGATTGCTATGCGGCGGATCCGCTTGAACAATACGCTGCCAATTAGCTAGATATAAAGTTTCTGCCTCATCTATATTGTTAGAGGCTACTAAGATGTTGGCTTTGGTAGAAATTAAGCGGACACTGGAGGTCAAGGCAACGTATTTATTAAGGCCCCAATCACACACAGCCAGCGCGCCATTTATATTCTTCAAACCACGATAATAAATATCAGCACCAACGGTACACAACAAAACTCCTACACTCGGACTCAAATTAGGATGGTCACGCCAAAACCTTTTATATTCGCTCAGGGCTCCCGGAGGATCATCTTTTAAAAGGTTTTCAATGTTCTGCTGGAATTGGGTAAATTCTTCCCGATCGCGCGCTTCGTCAGCCGCCCAGATAGGCGCGATCATATTTCGCGCCAGACAGATAATAACCATAGCTATTACCATAAGATGTCTTATGGCTTGCTTCATCTCCATTCTCCTTTGCTTTATTTCTTTTAGATTATGTTGTAACGCGATGGGGTAATCGCATTGCCTCGAAACGCAGCTTTTCCCCACTGCCCACTCCTAGCGGCTACTATCTACAATAACTACTAACTCCGACGGTGACCAGCGTTTTAATACCATTGCGGCAAGCGGTAGCATACACCTAGTACAATGCGTCAACCTGCTGCTATGGTGCGGTGCTTGAGCAACGAGTGATGGTGTCTCATTTATTCAGGCGGGCCTGAATAAATGTCTCTCGCTATAACCTCTTGATACTAAGTTGGATACCTTAAGGCGGAGTCCCCGCAGTTGCGTGTCTCTGATACGTCGAAACGTGGCACCTTTCATAGCCTCCAATGCCTTTCGTGACTTGGTTGAGCACTACGCCCAGGACCCGAGCTTCAACTTGGGCAAACAGAGTTCGCGTGTGTTGAATTGTCTCCTGGCTGGCTCCTTGACATGAGACCACCCATACCACGGCATCTACCCAACGGGATAGGACTTGAGCCTGTGCTCCCATAGACATGGAAGGCGCATCGAAAATCACACAATCGGCTTCTTCCAGTAACTTCTTGATCTCACTTGGAGTTTGCGTATAAGTATAGGTTGCCCCTTGCGGTAAAACGCGTACATTAGAAAGGGATGTTGTTACCAATTTATGAGCAGTTGTCTGCCCTGGATCAGTAGTCAGGTCGGCTTTCTGGACGCCTGTTTGAACATTTCTATCTCCCGCCGTGCATCTGTCGGGAAGTCCAAAGAACTTGCGCATAAAAGGAGATTCACTATTGCCACTGACCAGTATCACCCGTGTTCCTTCCTCTGCCATCGCAGCAGCCAGATAAGCAGCGCACAGTGATTTTCCCTCTCGGGGTTGACCGCTAGTAATCAGGATGGAACGAAGCGGCGCATCTTCTGCCAGAGTCATGAGGTGACCATACAGCGCCGCAAAGTTCCCCTGCAGGGGAGAATCAAGAGGTTTCTCCGTCACTTGTAACCATTGTCCTTTTCTTAGTTCTGGCACACACATGAGAACGGGTAAGCCGCTGATGCTCACAACTTCCTGATCTGAGTGAACATGACCGTCAAGTAAATCCAGCACGAAAGCCAAACCTATACCAGCCCACAGGCCAGTTATGATGGCTAACACCAGGTTGCGGCCCCGGTGCGGACTGTACAGCTCATCCCGGAGTTGGGCGGGAACAGCTACGTAGGAAGAATCATCTTCCACTATGGCGGACAAGCTCAAGTCTTGGTAAATATCATACAATTTTCGATATGTTCTTTTTAGGTCTTCAGGATCGATGTCTCTGAAAGACTGGTGATCCGTTTCACTCAGTGGCTTTGGAGGAGCATATTCTGCTATGCCGTATTCGCGCAGAGTTGCTTCGGGCATCGGCTTGATGGCCGTTGGTAATTTTAACGCTGAGCGCGTCGCTGGTTGTGATGTTGGTTGTGGCGGCGGCTTCTCCATTCCGTAATGTGTCGCTGGAGAATACGACCTAGGTTCAAGGTGGGATGATCCCGCTTTTGCACGATTCGTGAGTTGCGGTGAGTGGATGACGGGGAGCGATTGTGCCCTGTACCCGTAGAGACTATGGATAATAACCACCATGCGATTGCGAAGGTCTTCCAGAACGGATGACAGCTCCTTGCGCCGCTGGTCTCGTTTTTCCTCTATATACTCCTGGCATACTGCATCGGATAGTGCAACTGCCGAACCTGGTTTGAAGCTGTACGCGCTGACACTCAGCATATTGGTTTTAGCTATAGCCGAGATATCAACGCTATCACCCAGTTCGGAGGAATACTGATTAATAAGTGCTTGATCCGCCGGAGAAAGTCGCTGTAATGCTTTTTGCAGCAAGGGCCTGCTTAGGAGTATTTCAATATGTGCTTCCACGGATTCCAATCGAGGATTTTTAGCGCGTGCCAGCCCATTCTCACCAGTAGGTTTGGTTGCGGCAGTGTCTGTAACAACCCCTAAGATGGCTGTTGCTTGATACACCGAAGGGCAGAGAAGATCAAACACTCCGGCACCGGCAAAGATTAGTGCCGCAACGATTCCTATTATAGCTTGGCGGCGGATTACGAAAGTTGTAAATTCTCGAATCCGCAAGCGTTCGGGGCGCGGGGTCAAGATAGTGTCCTTTTGAAATTCATCGCACAGACCACAAAGCTTGTAGGTTCTGGTCAAAGCTGCTCAATGATACCTCAAGTGTAAATCGCTGGTGTGCTCGAACACAACCCTGTTGGGCCAATGCCTTAGCTGTATCCGGGCGGGACAATAGCTCCATGATCGCTGCCGCTAAGGCTGGGGCATTATTGGCAGGTATCAGCCACCCAGTCAGTCCATCTTCAATCAATTCCAATGCTCCACCTGCGGCTACTGCAATAACAGGCCGTTGGCTTAATTGCCCTTCCACAATAACCCTTCCGAAGGGTTCCGGCTCGGTTGAAGCGTGGACAATGATATCGCAAGCGGCCATCAGTTGTGGGATATCAGTGCGAAATCCCAGCCAATGGACGCGCTCGGTAAGTTGCAACGCCATGCTCTGGGCCTTGAGGTGTGCCACGTACTCGTCTTCGCCAAATAAGGCTTCCCCCACCATCAAGACATGTACATCTGGTAAGTGTTGCAACGCTTCTAATACAATATGTTGTCCCTTCCATGGGGCTAGTCGACTGAAAATGCCCACGACTGGCGCTTGGCAGAGAAAATCCAAACCTAACTGAGAGCGGATTTCTTCCGCCGCATAATTTCCATAGAGCGTGAACGGATCGGGCGAGATTCCATTGTAAACCACAGAAATTAGCTCCGATTGACCACCCGCTGCGACAAAAGCAGAACCTGTGGCGAGCGAATTTACAAAAACGCGCCGAGCGCACTTGTTAGCGAGCCACACCGCTACACGGCGGTTTATTTGACTATAGTGGGAGGCCGTGAGGATATCCCGCAGATGCCATATGACTGGGGTTCCATCCCACAGGGAAGCCAGGGCCGCTACGATAAACGCCTTCTGGGAGTTCGCATGAACCAGATCATAGTCGCGACTCAATTTCGCCGTGAGGTAAGCTGCTTGCCATAGTGCAGGTATAGAGCGGATGCTACTCAGTCGATCCTTGGAACGAACCCCCAGTAGCGCTGATGGTACAGGTATAATCATAACCTCAACCCCCGCCGCCGCTAACCGCTCCCGCAGAGGGCCATCCTCAAACAGCAATACCTGGCTTGAGCCACGATAGGCAGTAGCCAAATCAACTAAACTTAATTCAGCACCACCCAGAGTTCCAGTATGGTCAACAAAGAGAATACGCGGGCGCTTGATGGAACACAATGTTGGATTCATACTCTCATACCAAGCTCAACCAAACTTAAACGGTCTAGGCTTAAAAGGCACGGATTTATATAAGAAGAGACATCTGCAGCTGCACAATCCTAATTATTAACGCGCCTTGTTGCTAGTTACTGGAGCGATGTCAACGCTCCAGTCCTCCCCTGAAGCCGCACATTAGTTCAGACCACACATTAGTTCCAAGCCGCACCTCTTCAGAACGAGTGTGCGGCTTGCTGAGAGTGACGATCCCTATGCTGCCCGTCTTAGGCCTCAGGCATATCCTTTCCTTTCAATTGCGTATGGTTCTGCCGCATATTTATTCGCAGCTAAGCCAAACCCTAAAAAAGTCCAGCAAACCAGACCGGGAAAGTTGATGAGAGTATTCCCAAGAGTTAATTGGGCGATGGTGGCGATTACAGCGGCACGAGCTATCCAAACAAAATGAGCATTTGAAGTTGCGTCCACAGTTTCATCTCTAGTTTGTCCAAAAGCCTGAGTTGTCATTTTCTTCAAAGGCCATAGTCTCTTCGGACGTTCCGCAGGGCTATTAAGATTGTAACTGTTGTGCAACATTCTGCAGAATAGGCAAATTAAACCTGTGAGATAGGGCACTCCACCCAACCAGCCAAGCGAGAAGGCGATATCTAAAACTCCGCTGTCCAGGATCCCCAGTTTACCTAAATTGCCATTTTGTGTTGACAATTTGGTGGCCAAGCCGGTGCTTCCTAAACCAGCTCCCACAGGGTTAATGAAGGCGGACACGAATAAGTCACCATAGAGTGCAGAACGTGCATGGAAACTGGTATCCGTAGAAATCGAGTTCAAACTGTGAAAACGACCTTTGATGACTTCAGAAAATGGATGGATCATGGCAAAAAGTAAAACAAGTGCGCTCAAGGATACCGCTGACAATAATAGTTGCCACCGCTTCTTCCCCTCGGATAAGAAAAGCAGCGTGCAGAATCCTACGGCCCAGCCGCCCCAAGCCTGACGCACCAGGGACAACAGGAAGGCAAGGCTTCCGACCATGGTTGCAGCTATCGCTACCGGAGATGCTTCAGTTAAGGTCAGCAGCAACCCTACTGCTGTTACAACAGCAAAAGGTGCAGGAGAATTCAACGTGCTAAAGACACGGATCTCGTAGGGTTCAGGCGTGCCGATAGAAGTCATATGTACATTGGACATCCAATAGCGATCCCAAGCAGGCGCCAGGGTAAATTGCACCAAGCCATAAGCTCCCGTAATCAATACTCCCCACGAAAGCATATTCCGCATCGTTTGGCAGAGACGCGGGTACAAAGGCCAGAGTGAAAATAGGTAAACACTGAACAGAATCGGCGTTAACCAGTTCAACAAAGAGTAAAAAGAAGCCGTTGGAGTGGTTACCACCACTCCTATCAAAAAGGCATACATGACGGAGGCCATACACAACGCGAACGGGAAAAGTTCTCGCTTGGCCAGCCGCGCCGCAATGCGGCGCGAGTTCAAGAGAGTTATTCCCGTAACCAAAAAGGGGGATAACATGGCAGGGTTATTCGCATCATAGCGGGTTTGATACTCAAGGACGCGGCGGATTTCAGGGGTCAAGAGCCAAACATACCAAGTGAAGCTAACATAAAGGAGGGGAAATCGGGCATATAGGAAGAGACCGATTATTAGGACGGCGGCAACATACAGATAGCTGATCATCGAAAATCTAAACCTCACCAGTAATGTAACTCCAGATCAGGGCGTAATAAGAGACTGGGTACGTTAACAATTCAAATAGACAGAGCTATTAAATGCGAGCGACAATTATTGTGAGTGCCTAGGTATGCGCTCACAGGAGGAGTGTCTAAGGAGACGCCTTACAACAAGAGCAGGCTGTGTTGTGTCAAGCGACAGGCCGGGGGTTCCCTCAACTTACCACTACAGGTCGGCGGTCACACTTTAATGCCCTTACAATATCTGCTCCTTCTTAGACAGACCCCTCACAAGCTCTCCGGTATACGGCTAATGTTTCTTCATGGCAGCGCTCAACTTTGAGCCAACTGAGGTTTCTTGAGGCTCGGTCTCGCCACTCTTGGAGCAACGCGGGATGCGACAGCAAACGCTGTAGCACGTCAGCTAAAGCACTCGCATTACAGGGAGGAACTAATAAACCCGCCTCACCACCATCCAAAGCCTCTGGGATGCCATCAACTCGAGTTCCTATAATAGCGCACCCGGCTTCGCGCGCCTCCACTAAGGCTAAACCAAACGGTTCACGGCGGGAGGCCAGGACAAAAATATCAGCTCCTAAAAAATAGCGTTGGGGTTCAGCTTGAAAACCTTCAAAATGAATACGTTCCGCTACAGCGGTATGGCCTGCGCTATGTTCAAATTTTGTCCGGCATGGGCCATCACCTACCAGGTAAAGATGGAGACTAGGAAATTGCGGGGCGATTTGCGTGAATGCGGCAATTAGTTCCAGGATACCTTTGCGCTCATACATTCCTGCTACAGTAAGAAGTGCTGGCCGCTGCAGCGGCCAAGCTAAAAATTCAGTTAAAGGCCGTGTGCGTGGGCTTCCGATCACACCATTTCTTACCACGCAGAGGCGCTTCTCTGGTATGCCTCGCCACCGCATAGAATTAGCCACAGCTTGGCTTACTGCGATAACGAGATCTGCTAACCCCATTAAACGAGCACTGCGTTGAAACTCGTTATGCACAGTGGCAACTAACGAGTATCCATAATACCGCTTGAAAACCCACGACAATAATAACCCGGGCACCATATGGACATGGACCACATCTGGCTGGAAAGTCTCAATAATAAATTGATAACGTCCCCAAGCGGAAAGGACATGGAGCGGAAATTTTGACAGAGAGCAGGTGAAATGTTGTACGCTGTAGTCTGCGAGAAGAGAGATATATTCGCCACCAGATGATACAACACCCACCTGATGGCCAGCTCGTGCCTGCAAGCAGGCTAAATCGATTAGCACATTAACAATCCCATTGCCGCAATTCTTGACATGATTTGCAATGTGCAATATCCGCATCTTGAAGATTCCTGTTAAGAATTCCTATAGGGGTTTCCAAAATGAAACAGTTATAGTCTAACCGCCCAGTCTACTAGACAACTATTTAGTCGGATAGCTGTTTAGCAGAGTAACTAAGCGGTGGCGGCTACAACCTGTATAACTGTATTATGCTGGCTCCTACTTCTTATCAATATGTAAGGTGCGACTCAACCTAGCACTCAGTGTCAATTGCTTCGATCAGTACTTTGCGTCTGACGCGCCTCAATATGATGTCGGCCAAGTCGCTGTAGCACTTAAAATGTAGCACTCTAAAAGAAATCTATAGCATAGAAGAGTATTAAGGCCCTGCAATCAGATCGTTAGAGTAGCATAAGAGAATTCTGCGAGCACTACGCCCTCAGCCATGGCCTTTAAATCAAGCGTTGTCAAGTCACCAGATAGTTTTAAATCATGGGATGGTATTAAGTCTGATGGTTGGGGTGATACTCTGAGGATACAGGCATTGTCATAGTAGTCTAACATTTCGTCAGTTCCCAGAAACATAGTGACACTATAATCGCCGGGCTGCAACCAAGGTGTTCGGAGTATAAAATGCCCTGTGTGTTGATCTGTGACCGCGATCCAATGCCCGTACTGCCGAGAATCGCAGTTCACGATGGTAACGCCATGACTATCACGCAGATAACAGGCAATAAAGAACTTATTAGAGAGTGGCTTAAGCTGCTTGATGTTGTACTCCAAGATTTTGGTCTCGTTACACATGAAGGCCGCCTTTAATGGCCTGACTGAGGTAATTCGCACCGCGCCGCTACCGGGGCGACTTTGGCTCCCTGCCTGCGCAATGAGTGGTTGCGCAGTATCTGTGACAACCCCTTTTAGGTAATGCCCGATACCCGCGGAGACCTCGCCACGATAAGAGACACTACCCCGTTCCAGCAACAAGACAGAATCGCAGAACTGCGCTATAGAATCCATTGTATGGCTGACGAAAAGGATAGTTCTACCGCTACCGGCGAGAGCCTTTATCTTATTCAGACATTTTTTCTGAAAGGCTGCATCACCCACTGCCAACACCTCATCTAGGATCATGATTTCTGAATCTAGGTGCGCCGCAACAGCAAACGCTAGGCGCATTTCCATACCACTACTGTACTGTTTGACCGGAGTATCTACATAGCGCTGGATGTCTGCAAAGGCAATGATAGCGTCCAACTGCCGACTAATGGCACGCCGTGACATACCAAGCAATGCACCATTTAGGTAAATGTTCTCTCGTCCCGTCAATTCGTTATGAAAGCCGGTGCCCACTTCAAGTAGACTGCCGACTCGCCCATAGAGGGCAGCTTCCCCTTCAGTTGGCTCCGTAATACCGCTCAGGATCTTAAGCAGGGTGCTTTTACCCGCACCGTTGTGTCCAATCAGACCCACTACCTCTCCCGAAGCCACGTCAAAAGTGACATCCCTCAGCGCCCACACAAATTCCTTTGCTATTCGCGGGAATGGGTGTCGTAAACGATGGGCGACCGCCTCACCAAGAGTCGTAGGAGTCTTGCGATAAGGAGAGATGCCATAACATTTGCCCAAACTCCGTAGCGAGATGGCTATATCTTCACAGCTCATGACAAAATTAGGCCTTAAAACAATGCATAGATACCGCCAGCCAAAATAAAATAGATTTAGATAACATCTGCGAATTGTCGTTCAAACCGCCTGAAGGTGAAAGCCCCAACGAGGAACACCAGAGTGGCACTTATCATGGCGTAGATACAATAGCTCCAATCGACTTCTGAACTGCCCAGTAAAGACCAGCGAAAAATTTGAATCAAATCGGCGAGTGGATTCAGGAAGTATAAAGGGCGGAGAGAGTGTGGCACAGCAGATATGGAGTAAGCAATCGGGCTGGCGAAGAGCAGGAACTGCAATAGTACAGGCAGCACATGTTGAAAGTCACGGTACCTAACCATCAAGGTTGAAGTAAAGAGACCGATCCCAGTAGCTAAGAGAAGAGTAAAGAAGAGCCAGAGCGGAAACAAAAGAAAACTCAGCTTTGGCACAATGTGGTAAACTGCCAGCAGAGCGAGCATCATAATAAAGGCCACGCTAAAATCAACTAAACTCAGCAGTGCCGCGGATAAAGGGAGAATCAGACGAGGAAAGGCTACTTTACGAATCAGCCCGGCGTGTTGTACTAAGCTTAAACTAGCTTTATTGAGGGTGTTGTTGAAGGCATTCCAGGCGAGTAGTCCGGCATAGACGAACACGAGATAAGGTATGCCATCTGTTGGCAGTTTAGCAATACGACCGAAGACTAACGACAGGATCCCTGCACCCAGTAAAGGTTGCAAAATCACCCAAGCGGAACCCAAGATCGTCTGGCGATAACGCAGCTTAACGTCACGGGCCGTAAACACAACAAGTAATTCACGAAAACGCCATAACTGCTTTAAATCCAGAAAAGACCAACCTACACGGTGTCGAATGAGTTGGTACGGTTGTTTCCTTATATTAATTGTTCTGTCCACATCCGCGGGATAGACTGGCGATTGAGGTAGAGGTGACGTATCAAAGTGTTCCATTGTTAGCTTATCTTGCTTCTCCGCATCCACTCAGCACATCCTCTCCTGTGCCTGCTCCCCACCAATCACTTCTGTTCATGCCTTGAGCCTGCTTCGCGATTGGAGCAGCCGAGGCGAAAAAGAAACCAGGCCTACGGAATGACGGGCACTGAATTGGTGTCCCCTGTATGATTATGGTCATGGTTAGCATGATAGTTTTCATAACTATTAGGATGGTGCCCGGGCTTAAGCTGTTTATTATGGTGTTGATTATGCGGTTGATAAGATGCAGACGATTCGTGACTTGTAGGTATAGTAGGGGATAAAGGCTGCGCCGGTTGACGGATGTCATTGATGATACTTGTCATTTTTTGACGAAAGACCGTTGTGTCGAACTGCCGAGCATGAGCTTGAATCTCTACCGGGTTAAAATCGATTTTGTCGCAGGCGGTCACAGCATGACAAAGAGCCTCAATTGTCTGTTCTGGGAATAGGATACCTGTTTTTTCATGAATCTGCGAATCCAAGGCGCCTCCGGCTCCATAGGCGATGACGGGTCGGCCACAAGCATTCGCCTCCACTGGAGCAATACCAAAGTCTTCTTCTCCTGGCATAATGAATGCCTTAGCGTGTGCTAATAAAGATTGTAACTCATTATCACTGACATAGCCGAGAAATTCTATTGTGGGACCGGCAATCGCCTGCAGAACCTTACGTTGTCGCCCCGCCCCTATAACTTTAAGCGGACGCTTGAGCTGGGAAAAGGCTCTAATTGCTAAATCCATTCTTTTGTAAGGCACAGAACGAGATACCATGACATAATAATCCTCAATTTCGGGCGCCACTTGAAACCGCAGAGTATTTACTGGGGGATAGATGATCTTACAATCACGGCGATAAAATTTCTTGATGCGCCCAGCAACGGCGCATGAGTTAGCGATATGTTGGTCCACTCGATGGGAAGCCAAGACGTCCCAACTTCTGAGGTAATGTAGCCCAGGAGCCAGTAATCCCCGACTGAATTTAGACAACTTTTCGTGCTGGACGTAACTGCGGGCCATCCAAGCATAGCGCATAGGTGTGTGAGTATAGCAAATATGTGTGGTATGCGGTTGCGTTATTACACCTTTAGCAAATGCAGAAGACGAGCTGATAACTAAATCGTAAGCACTCAAATCAAAAGCCTCAAAAGCCAGCGGATAAAGAAAAAGGAATAATCGGTATGAGTCTTGTTTAAGAGGCAGCTTCTGCAAAAAGCTGGGCCGTATATCCCACGCTTTATAAGCAGGTGGCATAGCCTGATGGTCATATATAGATGTGTAGATTGGCGCATCCGGGAGCATTTCGTGCAATACTTCGACTACCTTTTCTGCACCACCCATCTGCATCAAAAAATCATGGACAATAGCACATTTCACGAAGACACCTCTGGTAATAGATGGCCAGGTTCCTAAGGTCAGACACAAAGGGGGAACTGAACGATAGAACGTCACTCTTTCAGCAGAAACACCTATGTGACATTACAGTGTAATCAGAATTTGAGGCCCATGAAAGCCTGCGGTTAGACAGCATTAAATTGACTGAAACAGGCGTATTGAACATATTCTTGATTTTAAGGGTGCAGAAAGCGTTGGACTTTAATTTAAGCGGTTGACCCTTTGGAAAACCAAACATACCGCTCGTTCGAGGCGTTCAAGTGACCGATATATAGCGAGGGATATCTCTCGATCCAGCTAGTTCCTACTGTCCAGCCAGATACTTTTGCGGTTTCAGAGATTCTATGGTTGGTGTCCAGCCCAAGTCATCATGGTTGTTTGTCAATGCGTTCCGGATCATAGCTTGCGCCATATCATAGCTTGCGCCATAGGTGACCAACGACCAACTCAAACGAGCCAACTTGCGTGCCACCGCACATAACCCGCCATGGGGAGTGACTAAAGGGGAGCAGGTAAACTTAAAGCATGAATATTGAGTGCCCACAGTGTCACCGCCCCCAACGCCAGACTAAAGCCGGTTTAACGCGCGTTGGTAGCCAACGCTACTTTTGTGGTGCTTGTGCCAAAACGTATACGCCCCGCCCCAAGGCTCCAGGCCATCCACCGCACCTGCGCCAGCAGGCTTTAACCCTGCTGCGGGAAGGTCTCTCTCAACGCAAAGTCGCCTGCCTGCTCCAAGTGGCTCCCCAAAGTGTGGCCAACTGGCTTACCGTTGCGCACGCGTACCTCGAACAGCAAGAGGAGCAGACGCTCCCCACGCAGGCCAACTTAGCCTGTGCTGTGGTCGAGATGGATGAACTCTACTCTTTTGCGGGAGCCAAACGCGGCTCAAAAAAACCTCGTCTATCTGCTCACCCTGATTGATCGGCAAACCCGCTGCATTGTCGGTTGGGACATAGTCACACAACGCACCGAGGCCACTTTACAACCTTTGTCAGATGCTCTGTGGCCTCACAGTCCCCGTCCTGTTGCGCCCACGGGCCTATAAAGCCTTTGTCGGCAGGCATGAGACTGCTACAGGCTTCAGCTAAAGCTGGCAGATGTTTGACATCATGCGGTCGCGCCCCTAACAAAGGATAGTGCCTAGTCATGCCACAGCGAGATCATGCCACAGCGCGCGATGCGCAAGCCTAACTTGAAGCCACAGTAGTGCAGTTCTTTGGCCACCTTAAGTCTTCTTTGACCAGCCACCTGATTGTTAGGGCAACTCACGAGCTAAAGCGGTTGAATATTGACCCCTGCAACTTTTGAGACATCCTGTCTCTGATCTAAAACCAGTAGTACCGAAGTCGTCCGTCAAAATTCTGGGTATTAAAATTCCGGCTGGCCAAAGCATTAGTGCCAAGGCCACAATTGCCCACTTTGTCTCCCAGGGCCAGCCAGGGCTTATTCCTTGATTCGACGGCTCTCCATGTCACTCAAAGCGGGTCCCCTCAAAGCGATTGCCACGCTTCCCTATTTCTATCTTTCTATATAACAGGCTATGGTCGCCCCGCGCCGGAGGCTGTGCCTGTTGGGTTATTGCTGCTGTTGCTGGTGTTATTGCCACTCGTGCTGCCGAGTCCGCCACTAGCAGCGAGCCGTGTGAGGGTGTCGGGAATCCACGACTCCGCAAAGCCTGCGATAAAGGCCCAGATCAGCAGCTTAGCCAAGTCCTCGGTGGAGACTGGGCCGGTGCGCTTTAGCAGCCAGGTCAGGAAGTAGTCCACTAAGCCCTGTTTGACTCCTGCTTGAAGGGCCGCTTCCCGGCGTTGGTGCGGCAGCGGGGTGGGCTTGGGTAGCCCTGGGATGGGCTTGGGCAACCCTAGGATGGGCTTGGGTTGCCCCATGGCGTCGCCCGCTGTAGCAGTCTTGGCGGTGACGGTCTTAGCAGCCTTATGCGGCGTGACGGGCCGTAGCGACTGAGCTGTAGGCGCAGCTGTTAGTGCAGCAGTTGGTGCTGGAGATGGTAGGGGCAGAGTGGTTGGGGTTGCGAGCGTGTGACCACTCGTGACGGAGACGCCCGCCGCTCCTGCCACAGGTGTCCCCCGTACCGTGACAATAACCCCGGCCCCGGTTGTGGGAGACGGATTCGGCGTGGCCCTTGGTGCGGCTTGCCCCGCAGTTCCAGTTGGAGTTGCACCAGTCGCAGTTTCCGCAGGCGTCGCAGCGGACTGCCCCGGCGTTTGACCGGTGACCCTGGCTATACCCGCTGGAGGCACTTCGGCAAACGTGGGGAAGACCGCGCCCTTGAGCAACCCGCCCATGAACATGAGGTAGATCACCAAGGCGAAGACGCAGCCATAAACCGGAGACAAGGCCACCGAGACGGAGCCATCCTGAAGCGCGGCATAGACGGCAACTGGCTGGTCGCCCGCCAGAAAGCCTTGCAGCCGCCGTAACATGCTGATGAGGCCGCCCACGCCCCCGCAAGCGATGGTGAGGATCACCGTGGGGTAGGTCCAATCGCGCGAGGTCGCTATGAAGGCCCATAGGGTGCAGAGCAGGAAGACCAAGGCCGTCAGACCCACCGTCCAGAGCGTGATGCCGTTGCGCAACTGGCGCAGCCGCTTGCGGGCGATGTCGGGATTACAGGGATCTAAGCGCGCCACTTCCGACAAGAGAAAATCCAGGTTATCCCATAACCGGGGCAAATCGCTGATGGTGTCAGGATCTTGCATCCCGGCGATTTTCTTTTTCAAGGCGCGGCTGTCCTCCTGCCGCAGCAGTTGCGCCTGCCAGAGCTTCGCCTTGCCGTGGAGATCGTCCAGGGTGCGAAAGCGCATCAGGCAGCGCTCAAAAAGGTACAGCATCTCACGGGTGAGAGACGCCCTGTTGCTGTCGGCGCGCTCCACAATCGCCTGGGCGGTGGTTTGCACGCTGGCTGGCGGCTGGACGGGCGGGTTGAGTGGAGGGCTGGCTGTCAGGTTCTGCTTAAGACCTTCATATTCCAGGCGTAGCATGTCGAAGTGGGCGCTTTCTTCCGGGGTTAAGCCGGTGGGGGCGGCAGAACTTGCTGCGGTGCCAGGATTTCCGCTTACGGTGGTGGAGCTTGTAGTGGCCTGGGGCGCTGTCTCTTTGGTTGTTGGAGTGGCGGCAGCCCCGTTAATGGCGGCAGCCCCGCTATCGCCTTTAGTTCCCTTATCGTCAGTTTCTTCGGCGTCGGTTCTTGGGGTGTCAATTCTTGGGGTGCCGGTTCTTGGGGTGCCAGCCCCTGGCGTGTCGAGGGCAACATCCAGTGGCTCATGCGCTTGTGGCGTCCCATCATCGAGTTCTTGATGCTGGTCTGCAGCAGCGGGCTTCGGTTTGGTATCGTCAGTCATGTATTACTCCTTGGCTAACCGCGGCGACAGTTTGACTGTGATCGTGTCACCCGGTTCAATCCCGGTGCGGCTACCCGCCAACTGGGGCGTTGGCGAGCCAGCCGGATAATAGACCTGCACGGTGTAGTCTTGGCCGGGCGCGATGTGGTCAAAAACGGTCTGCTCCGCCAGGGTGGTCAACGTCGTCCAGGATTTAAGTCGGCCCGCCCTTGGCATGTCGCCGTCCCTGGCCCGCTCCCGCGCGTACAGCTTGACGCAGATTTTCTCAGGTTCTAAACCGACGCCCAGGCCCTGTGCAGCGATATGGACCGTGATGTGACCAGAGGTCGTGGGCGCCACTTGAAGAGAGCTTGGCGGCATGGGTTGCACGGCGGGATCAGCCAACGTGGGGCCGTGGTGAGCCACTATTCCCAGTCGTGTTGCAGTGGACTGAGAAGCCGCTGACGCCCGCGGGGGATGAGCTACAACGCCTGCCGTTAAAGTTCCTGTCGTTAAAGTTCCTGCCGGTGTTGCAATAGCGGATTCATCATTGGTGGTGGGTGCAACTGTGGTAGGTGCATCCCTGATAGTTGGCGGCACACTGGCTGGGGATGAAGCCACATCGCTGAGAGCCGTGCGGCTGTGAGCAGGATGTGCTGTAGTCTCCGCACTGGTTGCAGTAGTCTCTGCATTGGGTGCCGTCGCTCCTGGCGAAGCAACCAGAGGTGAAGGCGTGTCGGCTGCGGTTATGAGAGGTATCGGCACGGGAGGGGTAGGGGCAGGGGCATGGTTCAGGAGATTGCTCAGCTTAAACTTTTCTAAGTCGAAGGTCAACCCAATCCGGCCCTGCACCTTGCCCTCGTTGATGAACTCCCGCCGGTTGGCGGTAGTGACCGAGAGCGGGATCTCAATCCCGTCCGCCAGGGGGATGGAAAGTTTGGCCTGGGCTTTGTAGATCTGCGGCGCTACCGTATTGTTAGCTTCCACGCTCAGGCTGAAGCGGCGGGGGCCTTTGCCCGCCCCACCAGGCACCACATCGAGCGGCACCTCGTAGCCAGCGGCCAGTTTGAGGCCGGTCTTGCTTGCCAAACCGCTGGTGGTCTGCCGCCCGTAGGAGGCATTGAAGGTCAGGTTGGACTTGCCGCCACGACCCACCTCGTATACGAGTCCCGCCAGGTAATCGTCGGGATGCCCGTCTTGCTGCCGCTTCGTCTGCAGCGACAGTGCCCACTGCGGGTTCGATTCTAACTGCTGGATGGTAGAGCGTACCGTCTCATCATAGCGCAGGGCGGATTCGATAATCCCGGAGCGGGCTATGGCGTCCTCGACCATCTGGCGATCCTCCGTCGTGATCTTGGGGTATACCGCCTGGAACAGTGGGTTCACTCCGCCCGTGCCCAGGCTCGCCAACGCCGCGGAGAACTGCTCCACCGTCCTGCCTTGCACGAGCGAGTCATCCCGTTCCTGCAGGTTCTCGTAGAGCCTGGCGATCACCAGCCGACGCACCTTGAGCAGCGCCACCCCATAAGCGTCAAGCTGCTGCGAGATGGCCGCCAGGAGCTTGCGGTTGCTGGAATGGCTGGCGTCACGCCGATCTACCAATAGGTACTTAACGCCCCAGATGGGGTCTTTTGGGGTTGTACCGCCGACCGCAGCTCCCGCCACTGCCCCTGCCGCACTCCCTGGCGTTGTACTGCCACCCGCCGCACTTCCTGTTTTTGTGGCGTCCTGAGCCACACTGAAGGACAGCTTGCGCAAGGCGCGGTATCGCTCATACGTCACCGGATCCAATGAGGCTCCATGCAGCAAGGCGTAGGCGGTGAAGGACAGGGAGGGGATGGTGGTTCTGCCAGACCCATTATTGAACGCGCTGGCGTAATTGGCGGCGAAACTGAACAAGTCCGGTACCGCTGAATGCTCGATCAGCGAGTCTGATCCTGCGCTGATCAAGGGCGTCTGCGCTCGTTTAGAAGGACTGGCTTGGTTGATCCTGGCCCTCGCCAAAAGCTCCATCTCATTGTGAATGTAAACGATGATATTGGGCGGAGTGCCTGGGGCGGCACCTGCTGGGGCGGCACCTGCTGGGACTACATCTGATGGGGCTGCACTCGGAAGTGGCGGGGCGGCGGGTAGGGCACTGGGTAGGGTTGCGGGTAGGGCACCGATTGGTGCAGCATCCTGGGCGAAGGCCAGCGCCATCCCGCCAATTTCGCCTCGGAGAGTGAGCCAGAGGGCCAGACTCAAGATGAGGACGAGGTGATAAGTTTTCATACATATTCCTCCTGTTACGCCAAGAGTTATGTGATACCAAAGGGATTATCGACTAAGAAGTCTTATTGGGTTGGGAATCCCTCCGGCGGGGCGCACGGCTGAGTCCTGATTTGCGCTGCTTTCGCACCACTCGGCGCGGTTATGGAGTGAGGCGGTTGCTGAGCCAGAATGATTTGGAGCCGGTTAAATCCAGGCAGCTCTCCCTTAGCCAGATCCAGTTTGAGCCAATGAGTTAAGGCTGAGTAGGCTACCTGACGCCAGCTAGGTGCCTGCTCTAGGTGGCTACAGTGGGAGTCCACTCGTCAAAAACGTCACCGGGGTGACCGGGGCTGGCAATGCGAAAGTTGGCCACCTCCGCCAACACGTTGTGAGCCGCATCTTGGCGCTGCACTACAACCGTGTAGGCATCAGCGCGCAGAAAGCTGAAGAGTAAGATGTACACGTCTGCGCCGGAGCCGTTTGGCGCCCACCTTTTTTGGTACGTGCCATCGCCCACTGAAAGTGCGGAGCTTTCATCCCAGATTTTCCCGCCTTCGTTCTCCCAGCGATAGAAACCCTGGGCACCCTCTACGCTAATCGTAAAGAGCAGACTCTCCCGCTGGCTCACGTCAAGATTGATAAGACCGTCCGCCGTTCCCGTAAAACTGCCATTGAACCGAGGCATCTTAGTTCCTCCTTAACCATTATTCAGCATCGCCATACGTCACCAAATCACCGCCTCCCCGCCGAATCGGCTCCGCACCACATTACAGGTCTTCTTCCTACGGGCGAGGCTCCTCGGCAATCTGCATCGGCTATGCCGCCTCTCTACAGAGTTGCATAGCGCAGTGAGCACCTGGGAAGATAACACCTGGGAAGGTAACAGCACTCAGCAACGTTCATGGCAGCAGCGGCTTGCTTGTGGCGGCCCCGCCGTTTGGTGGCCCCGCCGTTTGGCAGCTTCGCTCTTATTGCCAGAACTGGGTTAGCTGATCGGACGTACCGTTGAACTTGTTGCGGTCACACCGTCCGACGCCAGGCACGCTGTGCGGTTGCAAGCCCACGGCCCCGTCGGTGTATTGCCAGAGGCTGAAATCAGGAAAGCCGGAGGGCACCTGCGGCAGGTGCGGGCCGTAGCGTGCGATCCACAGCGGGCACTGCGCCAGAATGGTATCCTCTGGCTGCACGCCACTCAACTGGTCTTGCAGAAAGCTTTGGCCCGAATAGAGTACCGGATAGCGTCCCGTAGCGGATTGCACCTGTGCCACGAAGGCTTCGGCCTGATCTACAGACATGGTGCCCGCCGTCGCATTGGGTTCAAAGTCCAAGACCATCAGTTCGCCCGCTGTGGGATTGTTGACGTTCATGAAGTGATCCGCCTGGTCGCCGCCGTCTGCGGCGATCCCAAAGTGGTACGCGCCCCACAGCAGGCCCACAGACAGGGCGCGGTGCCGCCGTTCGTCATACTCCGGGTCCACCGCGTCCGTGCCCTGCGTCGCCTTGTGAATGACGCCAAGAATACCTGCCCCCTTGATGGCATGGAAGCCGTTGGCGGCATCTACCTGGTCGTTGTGATAGAGATCGATAACAACGTTGAGTAATGGCATTTTCGCTCCTTTGCATTAATGGTTTTAATGAAGTCTTGTCAATAACGAGTAATTAGTATCCGGGGGTGAGTTTGAGCGGTAGAGCTTTGAGTGGTAGAGCACGGGGCGATGGCATGGTGCCTGGGGGCCCACCCAAGTCCTAAACCTGGCCCACCTGACTGGCCCGCCCGAACCGAGCAGACATAATCTGAACCGTCATAAAGTCTGAACCGCCAATAGGGCAATCGCCAGAACGAAGGTGAGCCATCCAGGGTTCGTGATGCTACCACCGTTTCTTAAGCCAGGCGAGGATCGGTTCTAAGTCGCAGGCATCCGCCAGCGCGATCAGGTCGTCAATCCGATCCACGGCGTCCAGGCCGATGGCTCCCGGCAGGTCGGCATTGACGCGCCGATAGCAGTCGCCGATCAACTGCTGGCACTGGTAGTCGGCCAGGCCAATCGTGGCATCGAAGAGTAGATCTAGAAGGTTGAAGCCCCACTGCCGGAGTCCCCAGTCGCCGTTTTGCGAGCTGATGTATTGGGGCTTGGCGCCGGTCCCCACCGAAAGCAGCACCAAATCTTGGATATTCTGCTGGCCCGTATCCGGGTTGAGAGCCTGGGAGAGAGCACACAGACTGGGGTTGTTGGCCACTACTCCACCGTCAATGAAGCCCTGGTAAATCGGGAAGTAAGTCGGGGCCGCGCTGGAGCGCATAATTACGTCGATAGCCTTGTGTTTGCCATCGGAGCCCTCACTGGGATAGTTGTGGAAGAACTTGGCCTTCCAACTGCGCGGGCCGGAAGTCGCCGGAGCGATGGGATTGGCACTGTCTAATTGGAAGGTCGCCACCAGGACATGGCGAGGCAGTAAATCATCCAGGGTGATGTCGCCAATGGTGGGGTGCAGACCTGCGTAGCGGTTCTCGGTGGTGTATCTGGCACCCGTTAAGCCCCAGAGATCACCCACGTCATGGAAAAGCGAGTCGTTGAAAATGGTGCGGCTTTGCTGCCGATAGAGTTCCACCAGTTCTGCCGGGGTCAGTCCCATAGCCAGCCCGATAGCCAGGATGGAACCCGTGGAGGTGCCCGCGAAAAGCTGCACCTGAGAAAGGAAGCCGGGCTGCAGTGCCTCGATGCGCTCGAGGAGCCGGGCGGTCAGGACGCCCCGCACCCCGCCGCCGTCCATTGAAAGAATCCGATATTTCGCCATGTTGATCTCCTGCTGAACCATTGGTTGCCACTGCCGAGGGATGGCTCGCTCCCATGCGCCGTTGTTGAGTGGCATCTGTCAATTGCGCCTATCGGTGAGCGATGACTCTGACGACTTAAGTCTTGTCGTTGCACAGGCCAGCGCTCACTTGTCCCTCATCTGTCCCTTCCTGGCGCTTGGACTGCCCAGAGTGAAGCCTGCACAAGGTTGGGCATGTTGACTGGCTCAAGTGACTGAGCATCTGCACAACTGCACGAGCGAGCATAGCCGGTCAGCCGTCCAAGAAGTTGAGCGTGGCATCTGTAATGAACTTGCCTTCGAGGAAGAGAGTGGCGTACTCGAAACTGATGCCGTCTGAGGTGCGTAACGCTTCCATGGCGGCCATCATCTGCGCTAAGATATGGTCGTTATCCTGTGTCTTGTCAATGCCGCCGAATTCGTCGAAGCCGAAGGGCAGGTTACGACCTTTGCGCTCCCGGAAATACTCCTGCATGATGGCGATGGCCCCCTTAACATCCGCCTGCTTGCCGACATACCAGGTGCAACCAATGACATCCACATAGCGCACGGCGTCATCCGGCTTGCCGGGAAAGTAGTCCTTGATGGCGGCCAGTTTGCTGGCATTGATGTCTTCCCGCAGGGCCGGGGAAAAGGAGAAGCGGATGGCGGGGGCATTGGTGCGGAAGATGTCGCGGACCTGGCGGTAACTGGCGATGAACTCGGCAGCGGGACGCTTGCTCCACACGTTGCTGCCGCCCCTGTCATTCATTTCGGAGGCATAGCGCACGATGATGTTGAGCTTCCCATCGCCGCTGATCTCGTCCTGAATGCCCTTGAGTTCCTGCGCCGTCCGAGTGATCCAGCCACTGGTCTGCTCCGCTTGTGCCACGAAGCCATACGGGTCGCTTGCCTCCTGCGGTTCAATCCCTAAGACTACTGTCTTCACCTTGGACACGCTCGCTTTAATGGCGACATGTACATCATTAAAGAAATTACGGTGATAAGAGTTGAGAGCCGCGTTAGGCGTCCCTTCTTTTATCAGTTGTTCTTGAGCCGCCTGCGAAATCCCGATGTAGAAGTTCACGCCGCCTGGCTCAAAGCCGAACTGATCCTGAAATTGGGCAAAGGTCGCTACGGCTCCCGTGTTGGTATTGGGATCGAAGTCCGCGCGGGCAAAATACTGCAACCGCTGAATGTTCACGACTTTCATGGATTCCCCCTTATCCTCCCTATTTCATAGATGCTTCTGCATATTCGCTTTCGTTCATCACTTTCCGTTAGCCCTAATTGCATGGCCTGTCGCGTGCGGTGTCTGTTTGGGGTGTGATGGAGTCGCTGTCACCGTTGCATTAATGTTTCTTAGGCAGGGGCAGGTGCCACTCTGCCTGCCCCAGACCCTATCTCTGAAAAGGTCGGATTTTTATAGTTATAGTTGCGATTATACCCGCCTGGTGCAGATGAGGCTGTAAATTATTTAACACTGTGGATCAATAATTCCAGGAGATAACACGCGGTAGCCCTTCTGTAGGGACTTAACCCGCAGGGAATCGAATTCTAAAAACTTAACAATTTTCTGGTCACGCTGCTGACGAATCTGCTTCGTCGACAAAGGCTCAATCTGATGTTACCCATTGTGTTACCACAGATGAGCTTTGCCGTCAGCGGAACTGGAAGTTCTGGATGAGCCGGTCAAAGGTCGGCTGCCACTGCTCAAAATTATCTGCCGGAGCGGTGCAGGCGATCACGTAGCTGTCCCAAATATGGGAGCGCCCGACGTAGAGCTTGCGCAAAGGCGGGCCATCCGGCTTCTTGCTCTCAAACTCCCAGCGGCTCGCCTCCTCTCCACCCAAGTAGCTTTGGCTGAGCTCTATTCTCCGGTAGGCCGCGCCATAGCGCCGCTGATAATCCTTCTCCTCACCTGTCCACTGAATGGGGGCTAAAGTAGCAGGTTTGGTGCGGGTGCCCTTTTCCACCAGCACCGTAATGAAAGGTGAAGCCGAGCGAAAGTAGGTGTTCTGATAGCGTCCGTCTACTTCGGTCGTGACTGTCCAGTTAGCAGGGTACTCTACCCCAAAGCCCCAGTCGCTGCTATAGGGCTGCCAAGTGGCCTGCTGCACCGCCGCCAACTCAACCTGAGTGCGTCGGCTCTGCTCTTTCTCCAAGGCTTGCTCCATGCTCTTCTCGCCTGCCCCTTGCCACAGTCCGGCCAGTCGCCAACCCAGCTTCTCAATCTCGTCATTATGCGGGGTGCCCCTATTCTGCCGCCATAGGAGAGCCACCTCATCGGTCAAGGCGCGTAGCGGCTTACGGTTGCGAGCGAGCAACTGCTGCGCAGCCGCCGAGTTACCATGCTCAAAGGCGGTAGACACCTGCCGCAACAGCGGGTGCTGGTTCTCCATCCGCTCCAGGGCAGCCTGCAACACTAATCCTCCGCCCCAGGAACCCACCTCCTGCGTCCACGAGCCGGGTGTTTGAGCTCTGGCATGACCATCAGCGTAGAGCAGGTTGGCACTGCCGCCGTGGCGGAAATCAATGTTGGCCGGAGCCACCCCGTCCTTAGCCGCACCATCCTTACTGTCTGCCCCTGGCGCGGCTTGGGGCCAAGAAGGAAAGGGCGGCAGGAGCGAGACGTCGTGCTGGTCGCCGCGATCCGCTAAGAGCAGGGTTTCGCTGACACCTGGCACCTGGCTGGCTTTGACCTGGGGCAGCACCGGGTTAAAACCATAGCTGCTGATGGTCGCTGCCTGATCCGCCGCAATGGGCTTATAGGCGCAGGTGAATTTGTCGTGGGCCGTCTCCTGGCCCAGCAGACTGACCCAGGTCGTGCGCCCTCCGCCGTTAGGACGGCCAGCTCCTTTAACCTGGTAATCGAGAGGTGGGTAGCGGCTGTCGTTGTCCTGGGCATAGAGGGAGACTGCCTGTGCCAGGGCGCGCAGGTGCGACAGGCACGCCTCCTGCTTGCCCGCAGCCGTGTAGGGCCGCACCGCCTGCGCCACGTTAGCGACAACTGGCGGCCCGGCCAACTTGACGCCGCCAATGCCCAGCAGCAGCGTGCCGCACGCCAGAAAGCACCGGTTGATAGCGGGTATGTCTTCGGCGAACCACCATGACCGCCTGGACGGTGACTGGGGACGCGGCGACCATCGCCCGGTATCCAGCGCACCACGAGTTAATAATGAGGGTGTTGAACGAGGCTGGGCCGCAGGGGTGTGAGCCGTGGCTGGCGCGCCCTGCGCCGGGGCAGCGTAAGCGTTGGCGGTATGGCTTGCGGCGTGGTGGCCCGCAGCAGCAGGGACAGCGCCTTGAGGTGCTGGTTGAGGTACTGCTTGAGGTGCCGGATCATGGCTCGGCTGAGAATCATTGGCTTTAGCGTCGTTGAATGTAGAATCGTTAGGTGCGGATTGAGCGGATGGGGATGTAGTGGGTGGGGTTTGATCTGTCACGGTATAAGGTTCTCCTTTCCGTTAAGGCTAAGCCTGGCACCCGTTGCGCCATCGCACCAGACGGGGTGCAGGATGGTCTCTGGGGTGATGTGCTCGGAGGTGGTCACCCAGAAAAGGGCGCGTCCGGCAGGCAGTTTCTGGATCGCTGACAAAATCGCCTCGGCCCGCTTGGGGGTGGGGGCGACAAACAGGACGCGAAAGGCTACGGCGGGCGGCAGGCTGAAGTGGGCCGCAAAACCGCCGCTGTGCCAATAGCTGTAGTAGGCGCGGCACTTGTCGCTGATCGTGCGGAGCGGCTCCGTTCCTAAGTCCACCTCCACGAAGTAGAAGCAGCGTTGGGTGGCGCCAGAAGGCAGGGTGATTCTCAGGACGCAGCAGCCATCGGGAATCAGCTTCACCTGGCGGCTGCGCTCCCCCGTCCCCTCGACGGAGGTCGCAAACTTCACCGCATCTGAGTTGTGCCATGCCACCAACTGCGTTCGGAGCACCGACTGCGTTTGAAGTGGAGCGGCACCGGTCTGGTCTTGGCAGGATCCTCCTTGGTAACCTACGGTTTGGCAGGCTACCGTGAGTGCCACCCGCACTTGGTTGATGGTCAGCAGGTGCTGCAGGGCCGCCGCCTTGGGGAGTTGCGAGGGGGCACGGGCCCCCACCTCACCGTGCAGGCGGCTCAGCGCCTTGGCTCCTTCGCTGTCCAGCACATAAACAGGTTCGAGGCTCCCCTTGGCCAGAGGTCGGGCGATGCGTCCCAGGTAGCGGTGATGGTAGAGCAGCTTAAGGCGGCGCGTCAGGGGCAGTCGTGAGGTGAAGCGGGTAGGCAGGCGCGGATCCCCCGCACGCAAAGCGGCAAGCTGGCTGGTGGTGAGCCAGCGGTACTGCCACACGTCTTCCAGGAGCGCCACGTCCCGTTCTTGGAGCAAGAGGTCAGGCGCGGCCTCGCTGTCACGCCGGTAGCGGGGCAACGGCTTGTGCGCTGTAGGACGATGCACAGCCTGGGTGCTGCCCATACGAGAGGAACCCGTAGGGGTGCTGTCCATCGGGGTACGGCTCACCGGTTCAGCGCCGTCCCGCTCGTGCCAGGCTAAGGGGTTCTCACTTGGGGTATTCTGGTGAGATGGGTTGGAATCAAGGTTAAGTTCCTGTGTCATAGTGAAAGTGCCCTGAGGGAGGGTAGGGACAGGCTTAAGCGAAGCGCAGCCTAGCGCCCCCGTAAAACTTATCGCCTGCTTATCATTCTTATCGTTGCTCCCCGGCCAAAGCATGAACCTGTAATAGTGATCCTGTGCTTCTATAGGAGTATGCTTCGCCTGTATGGATCGAAGTCTCTTCCTGTATGCTTCTCACCATACACCCGGTCCATACAGGTTTTGAACATAAAATTGTTCCTTTCATGCGTGCGGCAAGCCCTGCTAAGGGGGATGCTCTAAAGCGGAAAATGCGCCGAGTACCGTTAGCTGGATGGTGGATGAAATTCCCACTCCTGCACCAAACGTATCCATCTCCTCTTCCCCATGATCTCTCCCCCCACAGGAGGCCATAAACCTCCTGCGTCCCGCCCCTTGCTTCAATTGCCTTCCGTCTCTCTTACCCTGTCATTTTCCTTATTTTTGTCTTTCATTCGGGATCTATCTCTTCCCCCTCCACCAGTCCGAATACCTGCGGTTCGGTTAGCCCCGTGCCTGGCGCCAGAGAAGTTGCTCCTGCACTTTGGGTCTGCCCACTTTGGGGAGCAGTTCCCTGCTTTCTGGCTTTGCTTTTGGTGTTTCCCGCTCCGGTTTCCAAGACATCGGTCTGTTGTTGCTCTTGCTGCTCCTGCCGTTGGCGTAGCTCCTGAGCCAGTTCCGCCTCTATCTCAACCCGCGGGCGGCAGCTGGTCTGGCGGGTCTGCTCGACAATCACATTCAGTAGAGCCTGGGCATCGGTGCCCGGTGCGGGTTGCGGGGGCGGGAAAGTGGCGATGCGGACGCTGTCGCGGGCCTGGCCGATACGCGCAATGGCCTGTCCTCGTCCCAGGTCTACGATGTCCTCGGCGGCAAAGCGACCGCCGAACTCTTTCTCCAAGGCCCGTGCGCTGTCGCTGCTGACCCGAAACGATACGAGGGTGCCCACATTCCCTAAGATGGCCGCTTGCAGGTGCTCGTTCAACTGCTCCAGGAACTGGTTGGCCATGACCAGGGACAATCCCGCCTTGCCCGCCTCCGAGAGAATCTTCTCAAAGCTCGACACCACAAAATGTTGAAATTCATCAACATACAGCGTGAAAGGCGTGCGCGAGCCTCGCTGGTGGCGCAGGCTCTGCATGGCGGCGATCTGAATCTTGGACACCAGGAGCGCGCCTAAGAAGTGAGCGTTGTCTTCCCCGACCAGGCTCTGGGCCAGGTTGACAATGAGGATTTTGCGTCCGGCAATAAGTGAAGAGAGATGGAGTCGGCTTTTGGGCTGGGCCACGATGTTGCGCACGAGCGGACTGGACAGCAACAGTCCCAACTTGTTGTAAATGGGAGCAAAGGTCGCTTGGCTATAGCCGGGAAACTCGCTTTGCCAGAATGCCAAGAGGTCGGGGTCGTTGACGACTGGGAGCACCTGCTCCCGGTAAGCCTTGTCTGCCAGCAGCGGTCGGATGTCGCGCAAGGTATGGCCGGGCTGGGCCAACAGGGTGAGGAGCACATGGCGCAGGATATGCTCCAGCCGGTCGCCCCAACTGGCGGCGAAGAGGCGGCGCAGGATCGAGAGCACGTCCGAAGCCAAGAGCTGCTGCTCCCACTCGTCATGGGATTCCAGGAGGCCCATGGCTACGGGATAGTCCCGGTCACTGAAATCCACATAGTAAGCGTCGGCTTGCCGCTCTTCGGGAATCAGGCTTAAGACATCCTGGGCCAGATCGCCGTGCGGATCAATGATGCACAGCCCGCCGCCTGCCGCCATGTCCTGGGCGATCAGGTTTAGGAGGAGGGTGGATTTGCCCATGCGGGTCGCTCCCAGCAGGTAGGCGTGGCGCGTCCTGAACCGGTCGGGCCAAACAACGCTTTGCTCCTGCTGGCGGAAGCGATGGATGCCTAAGGCGACTCCCGATTCAGCGGCCAGGTGCTCCGGCAAGGGCCGCTCCCGCTCGTCCAAGCGTACCAGCTTGGGGTGGATCAGCTTTTCGGTGGGTGGATGCACCAGGCCCACCAACTCGGCAGCCGAAAGCAGCATACCGGGGCGGTGGGTGGTGCGATGCAGCACGTCCTGAAAATGCGTCTCGTCGTCTAGGATATAGCCTTCTGCTTGCTCGTCCCCGCTACCTGTTTCTCCCCTGTTACTCAGAGCCAGCAGCGAGTTGCCACCTGGTTCGGCGAGGGCCGCGAGCGCCCCGCCCACCCGCTGGCACAGCTCGAAGGCGCGGGCATCGCCGCAGGGACTGACGGCAAAGACCCGTACTCCGCAGGCGAGCAGCGGCCCGGAGAGCTTCTGGCGGGCCTGGCGCTGCGGCTCGCTCTCTAAAGAATGGTAGGGTGGGTAGGTTCCTTCGGGCGCGAAGTCGGCTGCCAGGCGAAGGATGGACTCGGCCCACGGCTGGCGGGTCGCGCTCAAGAGCACTTGCACGCCCGCCACTTCGCCCGCTTGCAGTTGGGCCAAGGCTCCCACAATGCCCGTATGCGGATCGGTCGGGAAACTGCTCCACGGCTTGAGCGGCTGGTAGACCGCCTCGCGCAAGCCGAAGTCCACCACCTGGTAGCCTACGGACGCGTCTTTGAGTGGAGCTAACGCTTGCCGCAGGATGTCCGGGGCAGGCTCGATCTCGGCCACCGGCAGATGCACCTGCAACCCAGCGGCCAGGGGCGCTAAGGCTTCGCCTTGAGGCATCACCTGATAGGTGATGCCGGTCGGAGTGCCAATGATCTCGAAGGAGACCGGAAAGGGCAAACTGCCCCAAGCGGCGAGGATGCCCTCGGCCTGGTGTGGGGTCACTTTCTGCTCGAGGGGCAGCCGCAACGTCAAGCCACACAGGTGATTGGAACCTCCGTTTGCAAGACTTGACACATTGGGTTGTCTCCGTGTAAAGACATCAAAACCTGATGTGCCAAGGCTCTGCTGTCCGTATAGATGTCCAGATGGAGGCTGGTTTAGCGGCCCGTAGGGCACAAAAGCTGGCTCCAGTTCGACCGCTTCAGGAAAGAGGTCGTAGCCCCGACAGCGGCGCTCCCAGGCATAGAGATACTCCAGGTGCGCGGCGGCGGGATGGACCAGGCCGTCATTCCAGGTCGCTGCCGTCTGAGTCTGCATCCGTTCCCGATGCCAAATCCACCGCATAGTTAGCTGTTGCCTCTCAATCCTTATAGTATTCAGACTTATCTACTGCTGCTGTAGGCTGTGCTGTCCCAGTGAACTGATTCATGATGGGAACTCTCATCTTTAGAGCGGCAGCCTTTTGCCGCCTCCCCGCGAGCCAACAGGTAGCGGACTACTGCCCGCCACGGAGCCGTAGAAGGATTGCAAGACGGGACGGCGCTCAAACTCTTCCAGGGGCTTGAGGCCCTCCTGATCAATATATGTGTCTAAGACATCTAAAACGATGGCATGGACGGATTCGCCGAACATCAGCACGGCGTCGAATTGAAAGAGCGTCTGTTGGTAGGCGTACCAGAGGACGAACCACTTGAGGATGGGGTGGTCAATCCATGTGGTGTACTTGGAAAAGAGCCACTGCGAGATGAAGAGACCAGCCGGAGTCGCAGCGATATACAGGTAGAGCGTGGCGTGTTTGTAGCGGGCTTCCAGGTAGAGCGGCTTGCCACCGAGGATGGTGCGCGTTTCAAAGAGATGACGCGGCCCAAAGCCCAAGCCGGAGAGCGGCAATTGGCGCACCTGGACGCCGTCTTGAAGGCGCTGGTAGATCTGCGCATAGAAACGATCAGGACTTTCTTCCAAGCCAGAGACGGTTTGATGCCAGTGCCACACATGGTTCATCACACGCGGCTGGAACCAGGATAAGCAGCCTAAAAAGAATAGCACAGCTCCCAGGGTAATGAGAAGTTGCTCACTCACAGTTAATTACCTTGTAAGAAAGAATATATTATTAAGGAGCACTGTGCCCAACAAGAGTTGAATAATTGCAGGTAGTCCTCAGCTTTTACTTCACCAGCTTAGAATATTGGATATTGCCTCCTGAACACTGCATTAACAGTAAGTGAAAGAGGCACTATGAGCTATTGTAACCTATGTCTGTGTGGATAGCTGTTAAATTTTTTACATGAGCAACTAAACCACCAGCATCTAAACGAGTTTCTGGGCGTACTGTTGAATAGGGGCTTGGTTAACTGCCCGGATCAGTCATCTCTATATACGCGTGGTCAGTGGTGAGCCGGATAGTAGCATTGATACGAGGTCACGTGCGCAGGGGCCGATAGTATCTATCGTTGTTGCCCTATTCGCCAGGGTCGGTAAACCCAACGTCGATAACCTTGCTGATGGAGAGATCAATATTGCACCAGGGGCCATTGATGATAGTTGCACTTAAACTCTTAGTCGGTTTGTTATCTTTGGTTACACCCGCAGAACCAGCACAGTGTTTCCGTAAGTTTCGGACACTTAGAGCTGTTAAGTAGCATCTGTTCTATCCAATCTATCCAACTTCTCGCTTGGTTCGAGCGGTGGTCGCATGGGCATAAAGGCCAGATGCGGACGGTGATAATGATAGCGTTCCAAGAACGCCTCCACCCGCACAAACAAATGTGGCTCATCGTGGGGTTGATATTTGCCCCAGCCCAAACACTCTTTTCGCAAAGTGTAGCATCAGTCAACAACGGTATTCGGGTCTGTATGTCTTTATGCACTTCCTGGACTACTTGCCTCAGGAACGAGTAAAGCAAGCCATAGCCCAGGCACAAGCTCATTTTCTGTGGCTGGTTGACCCTCCGGTGCGCTTGTCCCAATTTCCGTCCTGATCTCAGTACGACCTCTTGACTTCATCTGTTGTTTTTGTTGCAAGAATGCATTCTCTTTAGAGCAGCTTAAAATTCCTACGACCTATCGCATTAACGCAAAGAAAAGGTGCAATACGCCGTGGGAATTTCTAGGTAGTGTCTAAAGAGGAGCAGGTGGAGTTATGGGAGACTGGTGCGCTGGAATTAGCGTAACGGCAGATCTGCATTCTCCTGATGGCCCTCAATACGGGATCGTGCCTACATTTAAGAGATTGTATGACCAATATTGTAGATACAGTATTACTTCAAACGTGGTTTTCGGTGGCAGTCACTTGAGGATGAGAACAATATGAATGCAGACACACCTGTGCCAAATGGAAATACTCCGGTTCAGTCTCGATCCCCACAAACCAGCGTTGTTGCTTTAGACATGCCTCGTCAGTGCTGCCACTGCCCATAAACGGATCCAACACCACATCGCCAGGGTTGGTGTAACTCCTGACAAGCCACTCCAGAAGAGCCAGAGGCTTTTGCGTGGGGTGCAGGCGCGGATTGGCGCGAGTATAGCCGCCGTTCGAGAAGTGGAGCACGCTGCGGGGATAACGTTCGCCGCCTATCGAGCGGGAGACCGAAGGCCAGTCCCGCTGCCTGCCGTAGTGCGCCACCGAGCCAGTATGTTTGCTCACGTAGGGCTTATATCCCTGTTCCTTCTGCGGGTTGTAGGTGCTGCCCTGGAACCGCCTGGCGAAGACGAGAATGTTCTCATGCGCCCGCAGGGGCCGGTGGTTGGCCGAGAGCCAGCCCACCGCCAGCGACTTGTGCCAGATGATCTCATAGCGGAACCATTTGCGCTGGGAGTTGATGAGGTCGGTGGTAAAGGGCTGCTGGCTGAACAGGACGATGACGGCAGTATCTTTACACACCCGCTCGATCTCCTGCCAGAAGCGGAGCAGGTCGATCTTAGTGTCCCAGAAGAGGTCGGTGGTGCCGTAGGGAGGGTCGCTTATCACCGCGTCTACGCTCTTGTCCTGTATCTTCCCCATCAGTTGGAAGCAGTCCCCCTGCCACAGCTTGCACTTCATACCGGCTGCCATTGGTCGATGCGTTGAAGTCCGTACTGATGGCTGCTGACGGTTTTGTTGCGTAACGACCTGACCTGGCCAACCGGAGTCCACTGGCCCGTGCGCAGGTTTGGCTGAAGAGCGTGGTTTGATGCGCCAAGGCTATCTTCCATCAGGAGAGCGGGCACGGCATCGCGGAAAGCTGCCAGCGTATAGCCGCGCTTCTTGAGCCAGGGATCAGCCGAGGCAAAGAATTGCTGCATCAAAGCCTCCAAGCGGGAGAGGGAATAAACTTGGAGCAAATCCTTGGCGATCTTGCCGTCTCGTCCCCAAGCGATGGGCGGCGGTTCGCCCACGGGACTGCGCTGCTGGAAAAGATCGCGGTAATGGTGCAGCAATGTTTTGACTGCTGGCTGGGACTTCTCCCTCGGAGAACGCTGCTTTCGAGCATTGCCTACAAATTCTTTTATCTTAAAAGGGAATGCAGCCGCTTTATCGTAAGATAAATATTTTGTACCGGTTGTTTTTGTTGTATGGGATTTTCCCACTGGGCTTTTCATAGTGCCCTGCGTGATTTTTAGGGCCGCTTTATCTGTGGCGACATCCACCGCATCACCTCTTGCGCCCTTGCTCGCTCCGACAAGACTAAGACGCGCGCCCAAACGGTAGTAGAGCCGTCCGCCGTGGCGCCGCCGCTCGGCTGGGGTGAGTAACACGTTGCCGCACTGATCCTGCACTTCCAGCAAGCCTTGGCGTACCAAGGCGTCCACCGCACGGCTCACCGCCTGGCTGTTGCGATTCGTCTTGGCGATCAGTTGGCGCTGGGTCAGCCAGTCCCGCCGCTTGCGCCTGCCCTGCTGCTGCCAGCCTAGAGTCTGGCGCACGACCACGCACAGGAGACGCCACTCGGTATCCTTGAGGGCAGGCATGACTTCGTCGAGCAGCATGTTGGGGAAGGCCGTGGTGCAGGCTAACTCATGTTCCCCTGCGATGTTAAAGCTGCTTGCCGTCGCTGGCAGGACGGCTGAACCTGGTTGCCGTAAGGCAGATTCTTTCGATTGGGATTGGAATGGCATATATGTTGGTTAGGAATAGATGATGGTATAGATGATGGTTAAGAATGGTTCTAACGGCTGTCAGGGTAGCGGCAGCGTAATTTCGTCGCCGCCAGTTTGGTATGGCATTGCGCTGCTGGATGTGTTTTCCTGAGTCGCGCTAGATTGCGGCATACCCTGCGTTGCCACGGTAGGTACTGCCGCGCCGTCTCCACCAGGAGGAGCGGCAATATCCGCCTGCGCCCCTTCTTGCTGCGCCCATCCCTGATGCCGCAAGGCCAGGGGAGCCTCATAGTTGTCTTCGATGGCGGCGATCAGGAAGCCTGCGGGATTGCGCACCCGGCGATACGGCAGCCACTGCAACTGCCGCTGGATGCGTACCAAACCGAAGCGTCGCAGCAAGTCATCGGCGGTCTGTGTGTCCACACCTAAACGCAGCAACTGCTGCCGTAGGTAGGCGGCTTGGCCCGGCGGATGCTCCGGCAGCACATAAACATCAGCCACGGCAGCGCTTGCGGAGGTCTGGTCGGCGTCGGATTCTCCCTCATCAGGGAGAGGCCAGCCGTTCTGCTGGGCGATCAGGCGCTCCACTTCGCGGCGAGGTCTGGCGTAACGTTGCCGCGAATGGGCGATGACCGCCTCCCGTCCCGCCGCCCTGTAGCTCGGAACGGCAGGCTCCGGCACCGGCTGCTCGCTGTGCTCGTAAGCGACCAATGCGGGATGCAGCCCGTAGAGTTCCAGTCCCGATTCGGTGCGGTTGGCGACAACCAGAGGCTTGCCCTGCCAACGTAACTCGGCCAGCCGCTGCATCCGCGCCCGCGCTTTGGATGGTGAAACGCGCATCGCCTCGGCCAACTGCGGCAGCGCCGCCCGCACGTCGCCATTGGCGTTCAGAAAACTCAGGAGAAACAGCAGATGCTTGAGGTCTTCGCCGGAAAGCGCCAGCAGGAATCCTGAGGTGCGCCAGGCGGCACCCAGCTTGAGGAATGACTGCGGCTGGAAGGATCCGGCCCTGGTCTTCTGCTCCTGGCGCAGTTCGATCAGGAACGGCCTGGCCGCAGCGGATTCCGCCTCCGCTATAGGAGGGTCAACATTATCAGTATTGTGGTGATAGGAGGCAAACATGAAAGGATAGGCAGCCACGGCTGCAATGGAGTTAGGGATAAGAGTCTTGTTTGTGGCTCTCTCTGGCGCGCACCTCCGCCTGCAAGACCTTGATCTCGCGCCGTAGGGCGCCAGGGGTTAGCGGCGGCAGGACGCGGCTTGATGGACACTTCTTCCATCCTTCGCGTTGTAAGGCCCACTGGTGGAGCATCCAGCGTTGGGCCAGCTTGATCCTTTGAGGCTTGAGCCACGTTCTGTGCATAAGGGCAAGGTCAGGCGGCCAGTTAGAAGGGAGCCTCATAGAGGGGTGTTAAGTGGCGCAGCAATAGGAGCAGGACGAATACGGCACAAACGGCGAACAGGGCGTCCTCGGCGGACGAGCCGGTGACGAAGCGCAGGGGCCGGGGCAGCAGGTGGTAGCGCCGCTTGCGGGGATACAGGAAAGGAATGCCGGAGCGGGTGCAGGCGTCCGCCGCCAAGTGGCTGGCATAGCCTGAGAGCACGGCTAAGGGCCCGGGCCAACCCCACCAGGCCGCCAGCGGCAGTACGAGGCAGGCCGCGAGGCCCAACCCCACCAATGAATGCAGGACGCCGCGATGCCCCAGGTGGCGGTGCAATACCTGAGCAGGCCAGTAGAACGGCATCCAGCCGTTCAGTCCCAAATACTTAATCTTGCTCTGCGATGCGTCCAGGTCCGGCAGTAGTGCGCCGAAGGCCGCACACGCCGCCAGCACGCCGATATTGAACGTAGCGATAGTGAGCGGATCAAAGGCCGGGGGCAGGGCTTCCGCCAGCCAGAGGGTGTTGATACCGATGAGGGCGTGGGTGCTCCACGTCATTCCGCTTCCTTTCTGGTTCCGCCGCTTCAGGGGTGGAACCGCATTAATGTGTGGATGAGTGATAAGTGGGCTGCCTGTAGGCTTCTCCTGGTCACTCAGTAACTTCTGGCTCAGAAGTGGCGCGTCGGACAACGTAGGGCAGGCGGATTGCTCTAACTCCTTGAAGTAGCTACCGTCCAACCGCCAGCGTCCCGCCTGTTCCCGGAGGCCAAGGCGGTGCTGGATGATCAGCCCGGTTAGCTCGGAGCCGTCCACCAGGCGCACCGGGGCGACCTCGCTCTCGCGGGCGATCTTTCTCACCGCCGGGGAGAAGGTGGAGGTGGTAATCAGCAGGCCCTGCTCGGCTCCCAGGCGCAGCATGGCCCCGCGCAGTTCGTCCAAGAAACGGCGTCCAACCGGCTCCTGGTACTGCTTCAACTGAACGGCGGTGACCACGGTTTCAAGATCCGTGCGCGTATACGCCTTGAGGTCGCAGCCGCCGTGCAGGATACGGCCCTGCGGCGACAGGCGGCCTGCCACCACTACCCGCTCATAACCACTGCGTTTAAGCACTTCCTGCACTAAGGTGGCGAAGGCCGGGAAACTGAGGCGCAGCAACTGCTGCTGCACCTCCCGTTGCAGCCGGGTATTAGCAGCAGTGGCTTGAAGGTCAGGCGTGCTTGGCACAGGAATAATGGGCAGTGGCACAGTCGGCTTAGCCCCTTTTAAGTGGCGTGTTTTGGCTGTGCTCATGCCGCCTCCTTGCTAAGTGCCCCTGGCAAGGGCTGCACCGGCCTAGATAAGCCGGTGAGCAATGGCTGCACCCACGCCCACTGTCCCGGTTGAATAACCTGGTAGTCCGTTTTGAGGTTGTCTTCCTCGTCATAGCAGCACTCCGGCAGGCAATTGGAACAGCCCACCAACCGGCAGACTGAAGCCGTGGGAAAGCTGCCGTCGAGGGAAAACAGTTCCGTTACTCCCAAGGGCCGCTGCAACCGCCGCTCGATGGCCCCAGTGACCTGCAGTGCCACGACTAAGGACGGCTGGCACTCGCCGCGCAGCAGGCGGCTGATGCAGGCTTCGGAGACGCGACTGTCGCGGGCTAAGCGCACCTGGGTGCGGAAGCCGTACCAGGGAATATGCTCGATCACCGCTAAAACGCGGTTGTACAGGAGCGGCCCGTGCGTTTTCGTCTGACACCTATGCGGCAGATCTCCGGCAGGGTGTCGCCGCGCCGCGCTTACGGATAAAGATGGTTCCTGCTCACGCAGGACAGGGTGCGACTGATGGGATCGCACGGGTGCCTCGCAGACGTTACTCATAGCCCTCCTTTGCTTCCTGTCCCGGCATCGGAAAATGCCAGTCGAACAGGAATGCGGTTACTGGTTTTGTCTCATGCTCCAGCTTTGCGTCCGCTCCCGCGAAAGCCCTTGCATCCCTGCAACCCTCTGCCGCACGACTCTTTGCACTGCCGCTATCGGTCTTCACCAACCCGTTTTTCGGCACAACAAAAAAGGGCACCCCAGGTTGTTCACGGATGCAAGCCCTTAGCCCCTGCCCAGGAGTCGCTATGGGGGAGTCGCTGCTGGCAACTCCCCCACTCCTGACCAGCCACTGCAAGCTGTGTAGCTCTACAGTAACCAAACGACCATTAAATATTTTTTAGATGGTGAGCCATTGCGAGTCACTGGCTGACGGCAGGCTTAACATCGCCCTCCTACAGCCGCTCCGCCGTTCGCATTAAATCCGCCGTCTGTATCCAATCTGTCCCTGGGCCGAAGCACCTGGGCCACCCCAACTGCGACAGCCGGTTCGGTTTGCGCGCACTGCCGACTCTCCAAGGGACTCCTCTTCTGGATGCTTATACGTTGGCCTATCTTGCACCCGGACAACAACAGTGGCAGAGGCGTCGGCGTTAGCTTACGATCAGTGCCACGAGGCGAGTAAGTTCTTGGTTACTCCGCCTGCGATCCTTGACACCTATCTTGCTTTGGAGACCCCTGATGCATACAGCACACACGCCGCTAGTGGCGGCATCGTCGCCATCGATATCGCCGTTAGAAGCACCCTTAGAAACTTCAACAGCCCCTTATTCGCAAGCGCCAGAGCCGCCTGGCCCTCTCCCCCAACATATCTACCGCGTCCGCCAGCGATTCGAGGGGTTTGCCATCAAGAAGCCGGATCCTGCCATCCACCGCGACTTGACGCATGGCTGGATGCTGCCCCTCCTGCTGCGCTTAGATGAGTGGCTATGGCAGCGGTGGGACTACTGGTGCCAGTGTTGCTGCTGCAATGGCCGCTTGCCGGACGCCCCCATTCCGCCGATTGAGTTCTTGATCACGCCTCATGCAGGCACCCTCAAGATGCTGGAGGCCAGCCTCAACTGCATCCCGCAACATGGCTCCTGGCAGGGGTGGAGCAACTGGCAATACTTCAGCTACTTCCTGGACTGGCTGCTCTACGCCTTCGGGCACTCCGGGCATAAGAGCTTGCCGGAAGAACCTGCGGGCTGTGGCGGGGCCAGCCACCGCCTGTACCAGGTGGTGAACGTGGATGCGCTGCTGCTCTGGCCGCACGACTACCTGGGCCACCTGCTCAGTGAGCAATCTTACGGACAGAAGCAGGGATTCTTCGTAACGCCACACACCGTCTGCGAGATGATGACCCGCATGGTCTTTGATAAGGGGAAAGACCACCGCAAAGAGACGATGCTGGACCCGTGCGTGGGCACCGGACGCTTTCCCCTGCACGCCAGCAACCATACGCTGCGCCTGTACGCTCAGGACATTGATGGGGTGCTGTGCAAGGCGACCTTGGTGAACGCTTACCTCTACGCACCCTGGCTGGCCCGTCCCATTCCCTGGCTCGACGCGGAGTTAGCGCAAGTCGGCCAAGTGCCACAAGCTCCGCCCCTGGAGGTCTCGACAGACGTATTAGGAACGACTGAGGCGAACGAGCAAGCAGAGTGTGCCATGTCCCTAACTGATAGTCAGTCCTTCAGCGTCGCCGCGCGTCTGTCCGACAGCATGACCGAAGCCGCACCCCCGCACGCGCAAGGCTACCTGCTGGACACCGAACATGACCCGCAGTTGCAGCCGAGCGTCGCCCCCATCCTCAAGCGCAGGAGAAAAGGCGGACAAGGTAGCATATCTTCCCCTCCGGTAGGGCAAGGCTCCTTGTTCGCGGATGAACTGCCACCCCTGTAGTGATGCCTGGTTAACTAATGCACCCCTCTTTAGACCCGCCTACCGATCATGGTTAGGCGGGTTTTTACTGCCACAGCTTGGCCGCTTTACCTGCCTCTGCATCCCTGGTCTTGTGCCCCTGCAATAGCCGTTGCAGCGTGTAGGTTTGAACGCTACGGTGAGGGGGCAACCGTGCGCTGTTTTCTGATCTGGAAGATAGCCTCACGCAGCCCATTAACAACTCAGGAGGAACCGTATGTCGCACCAACAGCCGCAGCCCCGTTACGTCAGACCCATCCTGCTTAGGCTATTGTCCGATAGCAGCATGATCTACTGCCCCTTATTCTCGGGAGGTGTATTCTTCTGAAACCGACTCCCTCAGCCTGCCCACCCCCGCAGCCTTCAGCCGCGCCGCACCTGTGCCCGGAGTGTCGGCGGCAGATGCTCGACTGGCTGCGCCAGTATGAGCGCGACGTAGAAAGCCAAGCCGGTCGCAAGGGCGGGCGCAACCCGCACCTCAAAGTCGCCTTGGCCAAGCACGTCGCCCAGCACCTGCGCCAGTTGCGCCGCACCTTGGCTAATGGCCCCGGCTCCGTGGTCTTTCTCGCCAAGCAACTCTTCCAAGCGGTGGAGATGCCGGTGGGTGCCTCCCAGACGGACTCGCTCCAAGCGGTCGTGCAACCCAGCGAGGAGGTGCCTCTCTCATGCGACTGAGCGCCACCCGCCTCAAGACGTATCTCACCTGTCCCCGCCAGTTCAAGTATGCCTACGTGGAGGCCATTCCCGTGCCGCTCAGCGCCGCCTTAGCCTTTGGCCGCACCATGCACCGCACGCTCTATACCCTGCACCAGGAATGCATCGCCGGGAGCCGCGCGCTGGATGTGGAGCGGGCGTTTGCCCTCTTTGATAGCCTCTGGCGCGAAGCCATCGAGCAGGAGCAGCCCGTCTTCAAGGAAGGCGGCGTGACGGTAGAAGCCTATTGGGACATCGCCGACGACATGCTGCGCTCCTACGTGGCCCGCCACCAAAGCGCACCCCAACCTTTGATGGTAGAGTATCCCTTTGAACTCTCGTGGCAGGGGCACCTGCTGGCAGGTATCATTGACCGCATTGATGAAGGCGAGAGCGGGTTGGTGATCGTGGACTACAAGACGGGGCAGCGCAAGCCCAGCAGCCAGGTGCTTAAAGAGGATCTGCAACTGACGGTGTATGCTTTTGCCGTGGAGCAGATCTTTCAAAGACCAGTGCAGAGCATCGTGCATTACCATCTGCGCGACGGCACGCTGCTCACCACCACGCGTAGCCACCACGACTATCGTAGGCTCACCCAGAGCGTGCTGCCGCGCTTTACGCACCAGACCCAGCGCAGCAGCTATGAGCCGCGCTACGGCTACTGGTGCCGCTTCTGCGACTACCGCGCCCGTTGCGAACAAGAGGGCCGTCCCCTGTCATCGCCGCAGCCGCCTGCCGATGCTACGGCAAGAACTATGGGAAGCGATGGCACAGCGCCACCGCCGTCCTCCTGATGGGCACGATTACCCCGGTTCGGCTGGCACGCCTCATGTCCAGCCAACCTATTGCACAATCTTTTGGCTCCGCCGGACTATCCGGTGGAGCCTTTTGTTAGTGGAACACATTGTTAGGGAAAGATATAGGACAGCGTTTGTAGAATCTCGCCTGAGCTTTATTGTGCCGCTTGGTTCAAGGCCGCATCAAGGCGCTGGCGGGCCATCTCCACGTAGTCGGCATTAAGATCTACTCCCGTGAAGCGGCGTCTCTGCTGGATGGCTACGATGCCAGTGGTGCCCGATCCCATGAACGGGTCGAGCACTGCGCAGGGCACCGGTTCGTGCGCCGGGCACTGACAGTCCGCTTGCCAGCCCGTCGTCTGCATCGTGGAGCCATGCTCAGTGCCACGGGCACGCGCCGCCTGGCGCATCAAGGAAATGCGGTAGCCGTTGCTGCCGGGCGGATAGAGGCTCGTAGTGGTGCCGTCGTGAGCGTAATTATGTTTAACGATGATCCGCTTCCAAGGCGCACCGCAGTGGGGGCAGCAACCCTTCTCACTGCTTCCGGCACGGATGCAGCGGCGCGGCAGTTCTTGCGGAAAGGTAGCAAAGTGCGCCAACTGCGTCGGTTGGGTGTTGATGCGCCACACCGAGCGGGCATTACGGGTTGGTAGGTCGCGCTGTGCTAAAGCGCGCAGGATGTGAGCGGGACGGCGGTTGCGGGCCTTTTGCCCCGGCAGTCCCGCCGCGTATTGCTCCTGCTTGAAGCCGCCGCGCTGGGTGCTTAATGTAGCCTGGCTGTAGCGGCGTTTTGAGACTTCGGCAATGGGTTCGGCGATGGCCGCTGGGTCGTAGTAGTAACGCTTGGACTTGGTGAGGAGGAAGAGGTATTCATGGGCGCGCGTGGGGCGGTCGGTGACGCTTTCGGGCATCGGATTACCCTTGGCCCAGACAATGTCCGTGCGCAGATACCAGCCATCAGCTTGCAGCGCCAAGGCCACCCGCCAGGGAATCCCGACCAAGTCTTTCTTCTTGAGTCCCGGCAGTGTTTTCGAGCGACGTAATGTCCGCGCCGCCTGTGGCAGAGGTCGGCGCTCATCTTCGTTATGCTTAGGTGGAATGGCGTTGCTCCCGCCACTCTGCGCGTAGGAATCGCCCAAGTTGAGCCAGGCGGTGCCGTCGTCGCGCAGTACCCGCCACAATTCACGGAAGACGCTCCGCAGCCTACAGACGTAGCAGTTGCTACACGGTCGCACACCGTGTGCCCAGGCCAGGCAGTCGGGCACCGGCTCGATGCCGAGCTGGGAGTCCACACGCACCGCCCCGCAAAGGGCGCACTTAGCTTGGACAGCGGAGGTGGAAGACGCTACACGGCGGTGCCCAGCAAAGGATTCCCGCTCACTCACGTCCGGCGCGGCATTGGCCATCCGGTGCATGGCATGGGCACAGGCAGCATCACCGCCCTGCCAGCGGGCGGTGCCGTAGTCGCGCAGGCTCCAGTCAGTAGGGGGGACTCGTCACAATGCAATGCACGCTGTTGTCAGGCAGCGGCAGGTGACGGCAATCCCCCTCGATCAAGTTATAGGCCATTGGCATGGATAAGGTTTATGGGCAGTAAAGAGTTTATCTCCTGGTAAAAGCTCTCTTGAGGGTAAGCCCGTGCCAAGCACCGTACCAACTGTCTTGCTGCTCCGCAATAGGATGGTCTACTCCTCTCCCAACCTCTGCTTCTCTCCCTTACATTGTGGAGTGAGTCTGGAACTCGGCAACCTCGGCATCGTTCAAGGTGAACCATTCGCCATTGCTGCGCTGGTGGGCGAACCGCTTGTGCCAGTAGGTTTCCACCCCGCCAATGTCGCGGGTGTGGATAGTATGAATCAGTTTGACCGGATACGGGAGTTGCAACTTGATCTGGTGCAGCCGCCGCTGTAGGTCGGTTGCTTTGCCGATCTTATAGAAAGGGCCAGCTTGCAGCAGATACACCACTCCGGCGGTGGCGCGGGCGTTGGGGTAACTGGCTGCCGAGGGGCTGACGGGCTTGGGAGTTGGCGTAGCAGTGCCTTTGATGTAATCACCGACAGAAGCTCTCGTTTCTTGCCAGGCCGCCTGGACACGCCTGCGGTATTGCTCGTCGGTGGCATAGAGGGCCACTGCGCCCGTCACGATAGCGGCGCGGGCGGCGGTTTGGACATTACGCTTGTTACAGATTTTATGATTGCGGATTTTCTGAGTTAAAGTTGCCATCTTGGTCAAATTATGAACTGCCTCCATACACCTATGGCACAATGTTGTTGCCATTGTCCAAGAGTCCGCACAGGCCGCTAAAGATTGGCAAGAGGCTAAGCCCACTGACCCATCAAAGCCCAGGGCATCGACGGAGGACACGGGTTGAGCGGGGCACGACGCTATACACGAACTTCTAACGCTACGGGCTAACTTTCGTGGCTGCGGGCCGTGAAGCGTCCAGTGTTTCCGGCACAGCCATCGTCAAGTCGCTGACCTGGCACTTGAGGGCTTTAGCCATGCGCTGCATGGTATCGGGCTTCATGCGCCGCCAGAAGCCTGTCTCTAACTGGGATAAGTGGGTCGGATCCATGCCCGCTTTCTTGGCCACCGCTTTCTGTGAGAGGCGCAGTGCCAAGCGGCGCTGGGTGAGTTTTTCGGCATCTAAGGGAATGGTATTTTTGCTGGAGAACTGCGACTGGCGGGTGTTGTAGGCGGGAATGCTCATTCTGCGCCGCCACATCCCCACCGCTTTTAAGGTGCGGCCCAATTTGATGGCAGCGGCGGGGTCCGACATCGTGCCTAAGAGGGCTTCCTCTGCTTTGGTCCACCCCCGCTGACCGAGATGGTAGTAACCCCGCGCCCGGATATTAGCCGTCATCTTGGCCCGTGATTCAGGGGACGCCCCTTTGCGCTGGCCCCTTTTAGCATCGGCAGCCGAGATCTTCTCTGGTTTCCACTCGCGGTGCAGCCGGAGCGTGCCTTCGTTGTACTGGTCACTGCCCAAGACCTTGCGCCAGCGATGCACGGTCGAAGGAGACACGCCCCACCAGTGCTGGACGGCCAAGGAGGATTCGTGCTTGACAGCTTCTAACAAATCCCCGGTGAGAATGAAGGCACTGCGTCCCCGCGTGCGGATGAGCGGCCAGGGAATCTTGCCTTTGCTCCAGGTGCTCACCACGACTGGGCCGCGCAGTTCGTCGGTCATAGTATCGCCGATCTTGACCTTGGGTGACTTGTAGGGGCCAAACAACAGCTTGAAACGCTCTTCGTCTTTCATCTATTTACCTCCTGTGCGGCATCGAACTTCTAAAGCCAGGGTTGCGGCGTTGCCTCGTGCTGCGGCTCAAAGTATCAATCGGCAGCCAGGTTTGATGAGCCGCATTCTGCCATGCCACATCTTAGCGTAGGCTCGCCCTTGATGCCACCCAGGGGGAGCAGCCACGGTCAAGCTTTGCTGCCGATTATGATTTGCTGATGATGCTTTGCGATTGGCCTTGCGCTGATGGCGGCAGTAGCCCTTTTCTCATAGTTTTGAGACCCTGGCAAGTTAATCATCTTTTAATGTGCCCCCTGCTACAGTCGTGCCATGGCTTACCCACCCGAAGTCATCGCCGAATTTGAAGCCGCTATCCAGCGCCTGATCGAACTGAGATTGATCGAAGCCAAGGATGATGGCTACATCTTTGTGTCATCGCTGCCCACACAGCAGCTCCCGTCTGGTGGTGATTCGCCCGATGAGCCACATCGCGGAGGTGACAGCGTGGAGCGCAGCAGTGCCCCTGCCTAAGAGGGTTTGCCTCACAACTACCCAGGCCAGGTACTTGCAGTAAGATCGAAGGCGTATGCTATGCCGTATGGCGGGTGATATGCTCCTTCCCCGAAAGACAAATCCCGAACGATTTACGAAATTTTAACTGCATACTGATATAATAAAAGGATAATTCGACTACGTTGGCTTAGCTTGTGCCTGGAATTTCAAATGCAGTCTGGCTCAATTAAAGTCCTTCCCGTAGGGCCACACATTATCGACATGCAAAATGGTAGCCTCACAAACTCTGGTTCGATGAAAGTCACCTTAGCCGGGTGGTAAAAATTGCTTTGAGCGGCTACAGTTGAAGCGGGTTCTTTCACTTGACCTTGACACTCGTCAGACCCTAATGGAGTAAAATACCTAGCAGCCGACGCTTTTTTATTCTTACTAGAAATTAAGCACCCCGCAGGAGTAAGTTAAACTATTTCGCTGAAATGGAAAAAGAAAATAGTTGAATTGAGCCAAGACCCACGCCTTGAGTTGGAAAAAGGTTGTCGCAATGCCCAGAGTTATACTTTTCGGCAACGCTGCCATATGGTTTTATGAAAAGCGAGAATTGTAGCGCGCTGGAAGTTGCCGCGATTTCACGGGGTTGTGAGGTAGTGGTTAACAATTAGCAAAAAGTTTGAGCTAGGAAGGATACAAGACTTAGCAACACGCTCCAGCAGGAGCAGGCCGCAGATCTCAAGTCAACAGAATCCAGAGCACTGGCGCAAAGTGCGCAAGGGAATCAAGGTAGTGTTGAGAATACACCTACTCTGCCTCATTTCTCGCATTCTATTGCCTTTTGTACAATCCTGACATTACTTGCAGGTCACAACGCCGATGCGATTTATCGCTCTTGCTTGGCAATAGGCTGTAAACCAGTCTGAGCTGCATTTTGGAGTTTTTATAATTGCGTTCTAAGGAGCATCATGAGACTATTATTTCGGCGTAGCATCGGCCTGTTGATCCTATTAACATTTAGTACTCTCGTTAGACGCGGATATGCCCAAATAATTACCGATGGCACGATTGGGGGCGCAGGGAGTCTACACGGCCCACATTACCTCATTCCCAGCAGCCTGGGACAGGTCTACGGCTCCAACTTATTTCAGAGCTTCAAGTGTTTTAATCTTTCGCCGGGGGAATCCGCGACATTTTCCGGTCCCAGTTCAATTCGCAACATTCTTTCTCGCGTCACGGGTGGCGAGCCATCCCTGATAAATGGCTTGCTTACGTCGAGTGTTCCAGGGGCGAATTTCTTTTTTGTCAATCCCCAAGGAGTTGTCTTTGGCCCCCATGGTAAAGTCGCTATTAGCGGGTCATTGGTAGTAACAACTGCCAGCTTTCTGCGGCTCAAGAATGGGGGGATATTCAAGGCCTGGCATCCTGGAGACGAGGTCCTCACCAGCGCTCCGCCTGCAGCATTTGGCTTTTTAAATCCTCACCCGGCTGCCATACAACTGAACGGTACCAACCTTCAGGTTCAGGACAGCAAGGCCCTTTCCATTATTGGTGGTCCGGTGCAACTAAACGGAGGCGACTTAGACGCGCCGCGCGGCACCCTGGATCTGGTAAGTTTAGGTTCTATTGGCGAGGTAGGACTGCATGGAGAAGGCACAAGCGTTAGGAAGTGGGGATCAGTCATAATTAGCAAAGACGCTTTTGTGGGTGCTGATAATGGAGGTACTATTTCGGTCCGCGGTGGCACTTTACTAGTAGATCATGCAGGCTTAGGGATTGGAAACATAGGTAGTGGGTCTGGTGCTAACATCAATCTTAATTTGCAAATGGATTTGAAGCTTACCAATGGCGCGGTTCTCTCAACCGGCAATTACTTCACGGAAAGACCCAACAGGAACCACAGTCCCACGATCTGGATCGAGGCACGGAACATAGTGCTGGAGAAGGCCTCTTGGCTGAGTAATGATTACAGCAAGGACACCGGTGCCCCGGGCAGCATTTATATTCGAGCCAACCGCATGCGGATTTCCGGGGAATCTAAGGTGAGCATGGATACTTTCAGCAATGGCAGTGGAGGTCATCTCATGATTCAAGCCGATGCAATGCAAATCGATGGGCCAGGCACCAGTGCGAAAGACCTTACGGGGATTGAGACTAAAACTCTCAGCAAAGATGCGGCGGCCCAAGGCACCAGCATTATTCTTGATGCGCGGATTTTGACCATCAGCCGTGGCGGAGTGGTGCAATCATCTACAACTGCCGCTGCTAAAGCTGGCAACATTAGCATTCATGCTGATGCAGTTCGCCTGAACGGACAAAGCACCAGAACGGATCAATTTACAGGGATCGGGAGTCAGACCGACAGCTCCAGTACGACGGCTAAAGGTGGCAATATTGAGGTTGATGCTAATAGTGTTGCTCTTATCCACGACGGAGGCATAGGCACCGCCACCGTGGGCAAGGCGAGGGCTGGTGACATCAAGATTCACTGTCAGAGCCTTCTCGTGGATGGCACTGGTGAAATTCAATTTACAGGGATCGGGAGTCAGACCGACAGCTCCAGTACGACGGCTAAAGGTGGCAATATTGAGGTTGATGCTAATAGTGTTGCTCTTATCCACCGTGGTCAAATGTCGGCAGACACCTTCGGGGCTGGAAATGGCGGTAGCATTACGGTTCGCGCTAAACGCATTCTTATTAATGGGCAGGGTGCCAATAAACACCAGGTCACCGGAATTTCTGCCAGCACTCAGCAAGAACAGCATGGTGGCAATGGTGGCAATATCAATCTTATCGTTGACCACCTCAACATTTCTCAACATGGTGAGATTTCCGCTGATACTTTTGGCGATGGCGTTGGCGGTAATATTAACATCCAAGCTGCTAATGTACTAGCCACCGGTCAAGATGTGTCAGGAAGACTGTTTACTGGGATTTCGGCTGGCACCGATAGTAAACAGCATGGAGGGAGAGGCGGTAATATTGATATTTTTACGAAAAGCATGAGTATTCGTCAAGGAGCCGAAGTCAGAGCCAATAGCCGCGGTAACGGAATAGGGGGCAATATCAAGATTCACGCTCAGAACATTGCTGTAGCAGGCCAAGACAATGAAGACCAAGTGACTGCAATTACGGCAGAGACAGACGAATTAGGTCAGGGAGGCGATGGAGGCAGCATTATAATTGAAGTGCACAATCTAACGGTGCTTAGAGCCGGTGAGATCACAGCAGGAACTTCTGGAGCGGGCAACGGTGGAGATGTCAGAATTCATGCCGATACGTTGCAAATTGATGGACAGGGCGTTGGCGGAGATTTATTTACTGGAATAGGAGCAGACACAGAAAGTACCGTTCATGGCGGTCGTGGTGGTAACATTGCTCTGAACATTAAGAACCTAAGCCTAAAGCATGGGGGGGAGGTCTCTGCTAATAGTTTCGGGAGTGGTAACAGCGGGGATATTACTGTTAATGCTCATGCAATTTTTATTGATGGTCAGGGTAGTAACATGCAGGCGACCGGTATTGCGGCAGAGACCGACAATACCACGAACGGAGGAGCAGGCGGGCACCTGCGATTGAACACTCAACAATTAGACATCCGCAACGGAGGCAACCTATCGACGACCAGCTTTGGATCTGGTGCGGGAGGCGATATTACTGTAGCAGCCCAAAACATCCTTTTGGATGGAGAGAATCTGCCGGGGCACAATATACAAACGGGTATTTTGGCTCGGACAGAAAGTGCGGTCGGGGGAGGTCCGGGAGGTAATATTGACATATCTTCTAATCACTTGAAACTTACTGGGGCGATTATAACAAGCACGACCTTGGGGAGCGGCCAAGGTGGTAATATCTTGATTAAAACAGGGGATGCTCATCTCATACAAAATGGGCAAATAGCCAGTATGAGCCAGGGCCGTGGCAATGCAGGCCAGATCACCCTACGTTGCAGCGGCAGTCTTCTTCTTGATAAGAGGAGCTCACTTGAAACTGCTGCTGTGAGCGCGGCGGGCGGCAATATGAATATTGTGGCGAGCGACCTCATCCGCTTACAGGACAGCACCATCACCGCTCAGGCAGGGCAGAATGGCGGCGGTATTCGGCTCCACGGCGGACACCTCATCATTTTGCGCCACAGCCAAATTTCTGCGCAGGCTGGTGGCAATGGCGGCAACCTTGAGGTCGGAGCGGGTTTCACAGTTCTAGACCATAGCCAGATTAAAGCGGATGCCGTTCATGGCAATGGCGGCAATATCACAGTGCAGGCCAATGTCTTGGTTCCCTCATCCGATTCCGAGATTACAGCTTCCTCCAAACTGGGAATTGCGGGAACGATCCTCATAGATGCGCCCCACCCGGACTTAGGTGCAGCTCTACTACGATTACCTGCTAATCCTCTTTCCGCACAGGATTATCTTCAGGAGCGTTGTCTCTTCCGACATACCAAGGCTAGTAGCTTTATAGTGGGGCGGCAGGGCCTTGTGCCTCCTACACCATCTCATGGACTACCTAGCTGGAGCTTAAAATGAGATATATTGTAAGACAAAATGACCTCTAATGTCGCCCCGACCGACTCTAACGTGATAGCACCTCAAGCCTATACAAGTCTTGGTTGGATAATCGACGTTTTATACAATTCAGGGCTGATATAATTTATGTCCTCTAAAATGACGCACCTTCCGTCCCCTCATCGCCACTATTCATTACAGCTCCAGCAGATCGATTTTAAATGTCGAACGATAATTCATAGTATCGTTGGGATGGTAATTATTGGTCTTCAGCCAGCTTTTGGTTGCCCATCTCAACCTCTTAGGGGAGTTGGCTGCCTGCCCAAGTCTAACATCGACTATATTTCAAGCTTGCGAACTGCCGAAGGAGCAAAGAACAAGGAGCAAAGAACAAGGATCAAGAGTATCCGCGACCCTTGCAGCTCTGGCAAAATGCGTTCAGGGAGGCCGCCCAACAGAGTCTTCCCGAGGCGGCAACATTTGAGCGGTTAAAGATCAAAGGTGTTCGCTTTGAAGGCCATACAGCATTTTATGATGCACAACTCACTGAAATAATCAACACCTATTTAAGGCATCAGGGCCATCCACCGTTAAATAGTCTACAGGAGCAGGAAATATCATTTGAGGACATAGAAGAGATACGACGACGACTACCGAATTCTATATCCATGCAGGTTATATTAATTCTGGTGCCGTTCTCAAGTATGCACTGCCTAAAAACGCGATCCTAACAGTTATCTCGGTTGAAGGTAAAATAGGCTCTATTGAAGTGAAGAACAAGCTAATGAAGACAGGCACTTTTTCGCAGAACAGACTGCCTCCATATTGCACCAGGCCCAGGCTTACATACCCATCGCCGTACTGATCCGTGAGGCTGGCATTACCGAGCAAAGCTTTTATCGCTAAAAGAAAAATTATGGCAGTCGAGGTGTAGCTGAACTGCGCTGCTTGCGGCTTTTGGACGAAGAAAGCCAAGCTGTGCGTTTCCGCCAGTTTGTTATGTGTCCAGGGGTGGTCACATCGGAGCGCTAGCTAATGGCATGCTCCCATTGTCAATGAACAGTGGGGCTACGGTGCCCGCAACATGCAAAAGCAGGCATTTTTTGTGTGGTCTGCAGGGCTAAAGGTTGAACATAATAATCGTAAGGGATATCGAATTAGGTGGGTATGCCCCTTCTGTAGATTATGTTCACTCATGTTATAATCACTCATGCGCGAGGTATTCTCCTTATCGAGTTCACGTGTAGTGACTAAACTACAATAGTGCTTTAGCCTGTCATATTTCTGTGTCTGGCGTATTAATCAGTCGCTATGGTCAGCGGGGTGTTCTGGAAAGCGGCAGACGCCGCGGAAGCAAACTGTCTGAACTATTATGCAAGGGGTTCTTAATCCGTTTAATCTTTGGTAAGATAGTGCTGATGTGTCTCAGCCAGGCACAGCTCCGGGAGGGTATCTTTTGCTCAACGACCAGCTTCTTAGACGAGCATCTTAATAACTAACGTTCAAGTAGCAACAGATTGCTATAGCATTGGCTGTCGCAGTTTGTTATATAAAGGGTAAGTGGCAAAATGAATCACTAAGGGACTTTATGGTAGGAATAGCAATCAACACCCTATCAGAAAAGCCATCCAACATAGCTCCGGACATAGCTCCGGGCATTGTTCAGGAACCTAGATGAGGCCATGGAATGGAACAGAATGCATTAGATTCTTAAGACCGTCGGTGAGCCCCGCCCGCCTCCGGGTTCAACAAGGTGAAAGCACGCAGCGGCCATAGAAGAACGGATTAAAGCCTTAACGAAGGTCAACATCAAGCAATGGATCAATTAAAGGACCGCATGCTTTCAGCAGACCCTGTGGGCAAATGAAGAGAAGTAAGTGAGTCTCCGCCCACGGTATAATGCTTCTTAGCGGAGAATCCGTTACCTCCGCTTCGCTCCAGGCTGCGTCCATCTGTAACCTTCCGGTTGCGGTTTTGCGAAGCAGCCAAGACAATACTGCTTTGGCTGCTTTAGAGCGACACACTTGACCAGTCTCCGTCCGCTCCTATCGCCGAGCCATTAACTGGCGTCTAGGATAAAACGAGTATGATGAAGCAAAGTGACTATGGGATAAGCTTTACCTTATCAATCCGGCATGTTTTTGGAGAAATACTGAATCTTAATAGTCTAAACCGGTCACGGGCAGAACCTGCCCCTAGCGCGACCCCAGTGCCCAGAGTTTAGTTGTTTTCCTACCGAGGGAGGGCAATCCGGGCCATACCAACAGATTAGTTTCTCAAATTTCAAGATACCTCCTAAGAAGGGGGCTATTTGAGGAGGAGATATGCAGATTGCTCCGCTCGAAGCAAATGAAAGCGCACCAGTAGAAGCTGCTTTAACTAATGATTCGTTAGAGAGGGCGCGTTCAGATAAAGGTGCTCTATCGAGTGGCGATTTAAGAGATACCAATGAGTCAGTAGACGCAAGTGTGAACAAGTTGCGATTTGATTTTTCCGTTAGAGTGCATACCTATGTCAATGATTCTATCCGCTTTGCGGATACTAAGGCTGCTCTAATTTTAACTGCCTGCGGCTTTATCTTTAGCTTCGCCCTCTCCCAGGCGGACAAGTTTGGCCAAGCTTTAGCTGAAGCTTGGCAATTATCCTCATGGATATTTGGGTTATGCATCGTTATAGCTACTTGTTTGGGCTGTGCTGCGCTTTACACAATCATCCATGCGATTCTTTGTGTTTATCCAAATCTTCATTCTAGTGGACAAAGCAAGGTCTACTTCGGTGATATTGCACATCCTATCCCCCGCCAAATGATACGACAGAAGGGATTAAACGGACAGTGGCAAGAGCTGCAAACGCATTATGTGGATGCGGTGCAACAGATAACACCTGACCATTGTGTAAATGAGTTCAGTGCCCATAATTTCTGGCTTTCTGCCATTGCAGTAAGGAAGTATCTACTCGTCCAACGTGCGCTTAAAGGTCTCTGTTTTGTTTTTATCCTAACTCTGGCTCTTGCCATATCGTTCACTGGGGTATTTGCTTTTAGCAGTGGTAAGCCTGTGGTCACCCCAGTCGTCACGGTTTTGCCTGCGACATCTGCTGTTTCACCCGCTCGAAGGGATAATCTGCCGACTAATAGGCATGCCACGAATCAGGGTGCCTCTCAAAGGGTTGACCACCATTGAATCTCATGTTCTTTTTCGACCTGTTTCTTTCGATAAGGGATTGGATAAGGCAGCTAAACACGCCACACCCTGTCTGCAGTATGCCTGCGAGGTCGCAGAAGAGAGAGGTCATTCTGGTGATGATTGCAGTGATTGGCATAGCCGCATTGATGAATTCTCAACCGTTCTTTGAGCGTTGGGAATATTCGACCATAGACTGGCGCTTTCAAGTGCGCCGTGTCCGCCCCAGAGATAACTCGAATGATCCGGTAATTATAGCGATTGACGCTGCGACGCTTACTAATAGCAGTCTATCGCGGCCCCTACTTTTTTGGGGAGACTATCATGCTCGGGTCATTAACAACTTGCGTCTGTTGGGTGCTCTTGTCATCGGTTTCGACATTGTTCAACCCCACCTACTTGATGGCTACATCGAGCCTAATCCTGATGCTGCTGAGGCTATGGCTTTAGCCAATACGCCTCAGATTGTGCTGGCCTATAACCGAGACGTTAACCCAAAAGGCGGCGTTCAAGATACTTACCCTAATCTCACTCTAAAGGATGTTCTTTTGGGCAGAAAGGAACCCTCAAGCGGGGAACATTCCATCCCGGAGGAAAAATTAGGATTCACCAACATTCACCCTGATAGTGATGGCGTTGTCCGACGATTTATCGCTCAGGATACAGGATCGCCCTCTTATTCGTTCGCGTTATCTATTGCTACCCAAGCCGCTAAGCGCTTGCGACGAAATCATCTCCCCAGTCAGACGGGACGTCTTAATCTGCCCCAGAACCAAGTGATTGATTACTTAAGCTCAACCGCGGCCTTGGATCATATCTCCTATCAAGAGATCCTTCTTCACCCCATGCGCTACAAAACAAGAATAAGCAATAAGATTTGCCTAATTGGGTCCACAGCGCCAGCCCAACTGGACTTCCATCCGGTGCCCGTACGAACAAATACCTTACCTCACAGTAATCTGATGGCAGGCGTGGAAATTCATGCTAATATCGTTCGCACGCTGCTTTGTGGTTCCGACATATGGTATGCCAATACCTATTGGACATGGTTACTTATGGGTATGGCTTGTTTAATCTCTAACGGCTTATTTTGGGGCGGCTTGCGCGTTGTACCATCGCCTCGTCATACACCAATTAAGTCCACGACGTCTCTTGTGTGGGTAATCATTTGGCTCCTGGTGTGTGTCATAGGGTGGGTAGTAATTTGTAAACTAACTTTTGATGATTGGAACTGGCTTCTCCCCTTGATTCCCGTTGAGATGACTTTGCTGTTGACGTCAGTGGCCCTGTTAACCTTGCGCTGGTGGCATGATCACAATAGTCGGCAATGGTTCGAACTCGTCTTCGGGCGTTATTTTTCCGCTGACGTTCTTGCCTACTTCATGCAGCAGCCTGGCGCAACCGAATTGGGGACTCAGCCGCAAGAAATTAGCGTTATGTTTACCGATATTGATGGCTTTACAAACTTTACTGAACATGTAGAGCAGACCGATGGGAGACAGATCGAACGATTTCTCAACCGATACTTTGCTGCTATGGAGAAAATTATTTTCGACTATGATGGTACCTTGGATAAATATATGGGAGACGGTCTCATGGTTATCTTTAATTGGCCCAAAAGCCAAGCTGACCACGCACGGCGGGCGGTACAGGTCGCCCTTGAGATGCAACAGCAGGTACAGGTCTTGAATCAGGAATGGGAAGATCTGGGGTTCAAAGAATTGAAGATTCGTATTGGCATCCACACTGGAAAAGCATGGGTGGGAAATGTCGGCACCCCCCAGCGTATGAATCTCACGGCCCATGGAGATGTTGTTAACGTCGCGTCGCGATTAGAAGCTAAAAACAAAGAAGTTGAAAAAATTTGGAGAGAGCAAGGAGATAGCCGAGAACGGCTTAATATAGTGGTCAGCGCGAGTACTCGAACTGCCTTTATAGAACAGTTGCGGGCCGTTCAATCCGGCACAACCCAGGTTCGGTCGGCCAACCATGGACGAGGTTGGCTGATGTCACTTAGCGAACTCCGACGGCATCGAACCAAAGCCATGCGACCAATGACCCCGATACAAGTACCCCAAGCAGCCGGAGAACTTGAAAAGAGCATTGAGTTCGAACCGATAGAGGGTCAACTACCCAAACACAAGCCAGTAGAGGCATACACCGTGCTATTAACGACAAATTAGAGGGTATTGCGGCGGGCTTAAAGCTCACGGAAAAGGGCCGAGGAGAATGATAGAGAAGAATAGCAGATCAGCAGGGCAGATAAGCACTGGCAGTAAACCGATCAGCGCCAAGGCGTGATTTAGGGGAAGAAGGCTATGCGAACATTACGATTAGCAGGGTACAAGCAAAGGGCATTGTCGGGAACATTTTGGAAGTTAGCTCTTTCATGGCGCGGAACCTCTCTCCGCGAGCCAAAGGACTGGCACTTTCTATCGAGGAAGATCATACCGGAGAAGGCGCTACAGCAGACCTTTGGGCATAGCCGCTCATTACCAGTCACAAGGGGCATTCTCAGGGGGATGAAACAGAGCATTCGTTTCACGTTAACGATGAGCGTTCTGACAGGATTGAGCATGGGATTCTCGCCTGCACCATATACCCGGTGCGCTTATGCCACTCAGCCTTCTCACCGCGTTGGCATCGCCATGTTATATCGTGGAGACCGAGTAGTCGCTATTCTACCCCTGATTGCTGGTAGTGCACTAGCAGTTAAACAAGACCGGACGGCTATCCTGTGTTTCTATAAGGGGGCCCGATTTTCCCTAAATGGCGGCGGCAAAGTCCTGATTACTCCAAACCACTGCGAGCCACTATCTGGTCCGCATCCACTGAGGATGCGCCCTTTACCGGACTGGGCAGCCGCGCCTCTCCAGCGGAGTCGGGTCGCTGGCGACCCATCTGCTACTCTCATTCTCCGGCACGGCCCTCGTTATATTGAACTGCACTCACTCTACAACACTTCAATTTTGGAGTCACTTCCTCTCTTTAAATGGCAACTCCGAACCAGCACTAGCGACAATAGTTCAAAACTTATTTACTATACCGTCCAAGTGCGGGATAGAGAAAGGACAGTCTGGACTGGGGAAACGACAAAGGATACTATTGATTATCCCCGCACGGCGCCCGAACTCAAACCGGAGGTTCCATACACATGGACGGTCGCAACTCTCATAGATGGTGAACCATTAGTCCATAAGGGTTTTTTTCAAATTTTAAACAAAGGAGATTGTGAAGCGGCAAAAGCTGCTTTAGGGCGTCTCCACAGCCTCAAGGAAATCACACAGGATGAAACATTATTAAAGGATGTGTTAAGTGCCGATATTTATGAACAGTATGATCTACAAGATGATGCCCTTCAAAGCTACGAAGATCTTAGCAATCACTATCCCGAGGTTGCTACTTTTCACCTAATCTTGGCCGATATGTTACAAAGAGTGGGGCGCGATAGTGAAAGTCAGGCACAACTTAATATAGCGCAACGCTTGGTCACTGCTAATTGAAAGGGAGGGTAGGGAGCTAATCGGATCAGGTGGTATGATTCGTGCCCCAAGGCTGTTTTGTCAACCACAGAACAAAAGAGAAGAGCCGACCACAAAGCTCTCATCATAAAGTTCTCATCATGAGGATTTGATAATGCCGATTTAAGAAGCAACGCCTCAAACTGGAGGAGCTAATGCACGAGAACTGCAAATAGGCCAGCATTCTAAAAGGCCCTTGGGACTATAGATGATACCCCTGGATATGGCTGGGCATGTCCGGGATCCGTGTAGATGTAGAAAATACATTGGTCATTAGGTGTGCAGGATAGGAATAATGGAAGATAAAAGAACGTGAGGACTGTTTGTTCTTGACAGCACCTGGTTTTGGAGACTACCGGGGACGGATCGGTCAGCAGATCCCTTACCATACCTGGCTCCTTACCCTAACTGAATCGTTGGCCTCCTACATTCTTCGAAGCCTTCAGGTTATTCAGGTCAACTTAATCTAGGGCAAGGTCTTGCTACAAGACTTTGCCTTAAAGATTCCCGGTAAAAGCTTGCCAAAGAAGTCGCCCCTATATCTTTATAACAACAGTATCAGGGAGATGTATGAAAACTTTAACGCGCAGCAGTCTTATTTCTGTCTTACTGATGGGTGTGACGCTCAGGAACGGCCAAGCACAAATTGTAACGGATGGCAGTTTAGGAACCTCACGGATGTTAACTGGGCCCAATTACCAGATTCCAAGCTCGCTAGGCCAAGTTTATGGGCCAAATTTATTCCAAAGCTTTCGGCAATTCAATCTTTCTGCAAATCAATCAGCGACATTTTCAGGTCCTGTCTCGGTAGTCAATATTCTTTCCCGGGTGACTGGTGGCCAACAGTCGCATATTGATGGGACGATTAACTCCACCATTCCTGGTGCCAACCTGTTTTTTGTAAATCCCAGTGGCGTTGTATTGGGTCCTAAAGGAGCCATCAAGGTCAACGGCTCATTTGTGGTTAGCACGGCAGACCTTGTGCGCCTTAAGGATGGTCATGTGCTTCAGGCGGGCCATCCAACTGATGCAATTCTCAGCAGTGCGCCCCCGGAAGCTTTTGGGTTTCTGAATTCATCGCCTGCCGCTATCCAGATTAATGGCAGTGCGTTAGCTGTGAATATGGGACGATCTATCTCCCTTATTGGGGGAGATTTGCAACTGCAGCAAGCGATGCTCACAGCCCGCCGCGGAGCGATCAATTTGGTCAGTGTGGCGGCTGCGGGTCAAGTGGAGTGGCCCATCAATACACGGGGCAGTGAGGTGAATCTCATGACTTTCTCTCAGATGGGTAATATTAATGCCCACAACGTCATCATCACTGTCGCCGATCCTCCTCCGCCAGGTAGTGAGCAAATCCATGGTTCTCAAACGAATAATTGGCTACTGAAAAGTTTCGGAGAGGTTATTAAGAGTGAGGTTGTTAAGGGTGAGGTTGATAAGGGTGTTGATAAAGGTAATACGGGTTCCCGAATCAGCAATCCTGCTATGGACAGTTATGCGGCTGATAATACGCCAGAAACTAACCCACTGCAAACTAACCCCCTGCCAGGCGGCAGTGTAGTGCTGCGCGGCAATAATCTGGCGCTCATTAACTCCGTGATTTTTGCTGGCAATACTGGTACCACCCGAGGCGGACAGATTGACGTTGGGGTGAGGGGCACCCTCAGGCTCTTACAGGACTCGACGATTAACACCAGAGCTGTTGGCCAGGAACGGGGTGCAGCTATAAAGGTCGTAGCGGGAGGCGTCATGCTCCAGGACTATTCCGGTCTGGCCACTTCCGGTGAATCTTATGGCAAAGGAGGCGACATTATTATTAACACTAAGAATCTGGTGGCGACCAATGGTAGTTATATCGGTGCGCTGAGTACAGCCCAAGGTGCATCGGGCGATATCTCCATAACGTCGGATCGCGTTGATCTTAAAGGACAAGGGTTTTCTTCCAACATTGGCACGGCGACTCTGGGCGACGGGAAAGGAGGTAATATCAACTTAACTGGCAAGATGGTGAATGTGTCAAATACTGATGTTATTACGACCAGTACTTCGGGTCGCGGAGACGGCGGTAGCATCTTTATCAACTCGGACCAAGTTACCCTGAACGGGCAGATAACTCCTGCTAAGTTTACAGGAACCACGGTAACTGGCACCCCTCCAAGAGGCACCTCTCCAAGAGGCACACCAAGAACGGAAGCCGGGGATACCACCCCACCTGCCATCGGAGTTGCTACCATGACCCTGGCTCCTCAGGGAGGTGGTAAGGGCGGCAATATCAACCTGCAAAGCCATACCCTGGATATCCTCAATGGAGGACAAGTGACAGCGACAACTCGGGGGAGCGGTACTGCTGGCGACATTGCCGTTAAGACCGCCGCCACATCACTTACGGGAGGAGGTCTGATCGGGGTCTCAACTTTAGCGTCACAGGGAGGTGGTAAGAGCGGCAATATCAACCTGCAAAGCCACACCCTAGATATCCTCAATGGAGGCCTGGTCTCTGCTGATACGGTCAATAACGGTAATGCCGGTACGATCACAATTGATGCAGACAAAGTTTTAATTAATGGAGAAGGCAGTCGTGACTTTACTGCAATAACAGCGACAACCCTGGGAACTGGTAGGGGCGGTAAAGGCGGCAATATCAACCTGCAAAGCCACACCCTGGATATCCTCAATGGAGGCGTTCTTGCTACGGATACCAAGGGCAGTGGGTCGGCTGGCAGTATCTTTATAAAGGCAGACAATATCCAGATTGACACGCAAGGCAGTCTTAATTTCACCGGCATCAGTAATGGATCCTTCAGTAACATCGGTAATAAGTCCAGTTTAAATGCAACGAGTTTGAACTCAACGGATTCCAGTTCAACGGGATTAGACGCGACCAGCCTGAATGCACCTCGCTTAGCTTTTCATCCCCCCCCCTTTTCGGATACTCATACCTTTTCACAGGGCCACACCGGCCATACCCAGACTTATGGCAACGGCGGTAGCATTAACGTCGAAGGCAAGAATTTACATATTGTCAATGGAGGCCTTATAGCTGCTGACACGGAAACGAATGGCACTGCGGGCGATGTCATACTGCAAGCAAATCATGTGGTATTGGATGGGCAGAAGAGCAAATTATTCACTGGCATACTGGCTAGAACCTTCGCCGCCACGGAGGGCGGCAAGGGAGGCAATATCCGCTTGGAAGGCGGCACGCTCCAGGTGCTGAGCGGAGCCGTCATGTCCACCAATACTCAAGGATCCGGCAGAGGAGGAGCAATCTCGATCAACGCCAAGCAGGTGCTAATCGATGGTCAAGAAGGCGTGCCACCCACCGGCATTAATGCCGTGACAAGTTCTCTCCACAACGGCGGCCAGGGTGGAGATATCCAAATTAAGACCAGTGATCTCAACATTAGGAACGTGGGCGAGGTTAATACCAGTAGTTATGGCAGCGGAAACGCTGGCACCATCTCTATTCAGGCTGATCATACCTTCATCGATGGGCAAAAGAAAATCAGCCTTACCGGACTTGGGGCGTTGACCTATGGGGTGGGACGGGGAGGTAATATCAACTTGCAAAGCCATATTCTGGACATTGATAATGGGGGTCTCATTTCTGCCAGCACACATGGTCACGGCGCAGGAGGGAACATCTCCATCCAAGCCGATGAGATACTACTCAGTGGTTTTGCCAGTGCTATCAGCGTGCTGACCGCTGCGTCCAGTACTGGTAGGGGCGGTAGCGTTATCCTCAATAGTGGTAGCCTCCAAATGAAGAACGGGGCAACGATTAGCGCTGCCAGCCTGGGGACGGGAGATGGGGGTGCCATCAGCGTCCAGGCCATATGGGAGGTGGCTTTGAGCGGCGGGAGTACCGTGGGCACTTCGGCGCGGCAATCGAATGGCGGCGACATCTCCATACGCGCGGGCCAGACCCTCAACCTGGAAGATGCCTTCATTGGTAGCTCTGCTGGCGGCAACGGAGGCAACCTTAAGTTGAATGCAGGTCACTTGATCTTCCTGCGTCGGAGCCAACTCAACGCCATAGCCGGAGATAATGGTGGCAATATTGATGTTGATCCACGCTTTATTATTTTCGATAAATCGCAAGTGCGAGCGGATGCGCTGCGCGGCCACGGGGGTAATATCACACTGCGAGGTGAGGTATTTGTGCCTTCCGCAGAATCAATCATTAGTGCTTCGTCTCAATTGGGACTTGCGGGAACAATCTTAATCCAGGCGCCCAATCCAAACCTGGGAAATTCGCTGGTGCGATTGCCTGACAATCCCCTTTCGGCTCAAGACTACCTCCAAGAGCTCTGTGCTTTCCGGCGCACCCAAGCCAGTACCTTTAGTATAGGGCGGCAGGGCGTCATCTTCCCGACTCCAAACCGTTCACTGCCAGCCTTAACCATAAAATAAATCTGCTAAGGGAGGCCCGCGTTTTAAGAGCATGTTATGGACTTGTCACACCAGAATAGACTCTTGAAGTTGTGACAAATTACTCGGCCTTGGCATTTTGTGGACAGCATCAAGGCCCTCTGGCCATCAAGGCCCTCTGGCAGCGGCTGCTATGTGTTAAGGGATTAACGAGTGGCTTTTATAGCTAAGGTTCGTATCACGCTCTTAGGGTGGAGGACTTGGGCTGAGCCAGGAGGCTTTGGGTTGATCCCAATAGTTACTGGGATCAAGTTCTTTTGCAAAGTAGCAAGTACGGAAAGATCAACTAATGCGACAACAACAACGAAATGACCAAAGATCAAGCAGGGAAGTATCACAGCCGTCAGGGGTGCCCGCTCCCCTATGCTTTTCCCCCTCCTTCCTCTCCGCTCACAAGAACAGAAAACCTGCACTGTGCCGTCCTGCCACATTTCGCGTTGGCCAGCCCTCACTTTGCCTGTCCTCTCTCCCAAGGCATGGTCTTCAATTGTTGATGATAGTGTTATTGAACATTGGGTTATGGACGCGTGCGTGCCTTGCTCAAGAACAAACCATAAAACTGATTAAACAGGGGGACTGTGTAGAGGAGCAGGAAATAACGACAACAAGTTCCCCCAGAGCATTGCCCAGAGCACTGACGCCCATGCTCGGAGAAGGTAATTTATTCGCGGCGGTTCCCAGTAGCACTCCTGCTGCCCCAGATGCCCCTGCCCAGCCAGAAGGGGACAAACCTAACCAGTCAGCTCTGAGTCTCCCGTTTGCAGAGCATTTCCGGATGCAGACTGTCGAATTCGAGGGGAATACAGCTTTTTCCGATGCAGAACTGATGGATGCTGTCAGAGCCTCTCTAAGACGAAATGGGAAACCGTTTTTATCCGGCCCTGGAATAAGATCACTCAATTGTGACCTGACTGCGGATGATCTCGAAACTATGCGGCGATATCTTACTCAATTTTATATCAATGCTGGATTCATCAATTCTGGGGCTCTTCTTAAGCATCCCCGACCCGCCAACGGAGTCGTGACCTTCATCTTAGTCGAGGGTCGCCTGACGGATATTCAAATAGTAAAACCCCGCTATTTCCGTCCCCGATATCTGACTCAAATGCTAGCCCAGGGAGCGGCGCCGCCTTTCAATTACCTCCACACTCGAGACGTGCTGGAAATGCTGCGCCAGAGTCCTAACATTAAACGCATTCAAGCCGAAGTTCAACCTGGAGCACGTCCTGGCGAAGCACTGCTACAGGTCGCTATCGAGGAAAACTCCCCATACACGATGTCGGTTGAATTTAATAATTACCGGCCCACGACCGTGGGCCCGAACCAGCTTCGGCTGACTACAGCGAGTAGTAATTTGACTGGGCAAGACGACACTTTGATCATCCACAGCAATCTGAACGGCAATGGTTTGAACCTGAATCATACGGCTAACCCACACGACTTTAGTCTGGCCTATACTTCACCCTTAAACCGTTTGCACAACCGGTTGATGTTTGATTATGCCAAGAGTGATACCTCCGTGATAGAGGCAGAGTTTCGCTCTCTTGGTATCTCAAGTAGCTCTGAAAATTTCAGTCTAGGGATAACCCACCAATTACGTCGTTCACTCACCCATCAAGTAGGCTTGACGGTGCTCCTTGAGCACCGCAAAAGCCTTACGTTTCTGAGCGGGATCCCCTTTTCCTTTTCGTCTGGTGACGACAACGGCAAAGCTCAAACTACAGCGTTGAGAATTGGCTATGATTCCGTGCGCCGCAATGCCACACGAGTCTTAGCCCTACGCACGCTGCTAAGTTATGACAGTGACTTTCCTGGTTCAACGCATCATCAGGAGTCTCCTGCCGAGGCTCCACAGGAGCCTCCTGTCGAGGCTCCTGATGGGCGCTTCTTAACTTTGTTGCAGCAGGTGCAGTACGTTCAGTTCATAGGAAAAACCAGGAACCAGCTCCTGCTGCGTTGCAACGCCCAGTGGTCCAATCGTCCGCTGCTTTCTGTAGAACAATTCCCGCTTGGCGGCATCAACACAGTCCGGGGTTACCCAGAAAACCAACTGGTGCGCGATCAAGCGATTACGGCATCGGCAGAATTGCGGCTCCCCATAAACAACCCAAGAGATTGGCAAAACACACTCATCTTGGTGCCCTTCACCGACTTCGGCTATGGCATAAACAAAGGCCAGCCCAGCATCGTCTCGGGGACTGAACTGCATCACCTCAATAGTGCAGGGCTCGGGATTATATATTCCCCCAGTCGCCATTTCAGTGGGCAGGTCTATTATGGTTATCGTCTGCGTCGCTTTAATTCCTTTAATCACGACCTGCAAAATAAAGGCATTCACTTTTCTATTTTATGGAATCTGTGGTAAATCGCTCACACCTTGAACTGCCACCTTTGGTCTGGAGTAATCAAAAGGCGGATCTGGTTAAAAGGTCGCCTGAGTTGGCGAGAACAGGATAGAGGAACACAGGGATGGATAAAAGTGCAGGTCAGGTAACGTTAACGAGACTTTTCGGATTAATCTGTGGAGCTAAAATGGACACATTCTCAGGACATCGTTCTGGATACCCTATTGTATATGCTATTCTGTTGTGGATTGTGGGACTTAGCCTGGGTGGTGGCAGCGCGCCTTGCTCAGGCTATGCTGCCGAAACCATTCCTCTTAACACGATGAACGAGTGGGACACATCAGGCAATCTGCCTGTGCGTGGTTTTGCCCTTGAACGCTTTCAACAGGCAGGGAAGGAGCTGTTTGAGCAGGGTCATTTTTTGGCCGCCATTGACGCTTGGCGCAGTGCGGCTCAACTGCTCCAGCAAAATGGCGACGTGCAGCGCCAATCTCTTCTGCTATCTGACATAGGGGCGGCTTACCAACTACTGGGCCAAATTAAGTTTGCAGAATCAGCGCTCAACGAAGGCTACCAACTTGCCATGCAGAGCCATGACCCAACCGCACGAGTTCTGCTAGAGAACAATATCGGTAGCTTGGACATAAATATGCAGAAATTTCTGGAGGCGGAACGACATCTAACCTATGCCCGTGAGCTCTCGATGCAGACTAGAGTTACTCACGATCAGGCATTAACCTTGAATAATTTGGGCAACTTATGGGAAGCGGAAAATCATAGTGCACTGGCTTGCCAAGCTTATCGAGACAGCCTTAAATTGAGCCATGATGATTTGTTATTACAAGCGCGAGCGCACGCCAATCTCATGGGTGTGTTGTGCTACATGGCACAAGACAACGAGAGCGACCAGGAAAGGGATCCTGCTCAGGAGGTTCAAGACGAGTTTCCTGTGGCAATGGCTGAAGTTCAGCAATTGCCTGCCACTTACGGCAAGGCTCAGGTGTTGCTTTCTTTAAGTTCATCGGCCAGTAAGTTGGCCGTGTCTAGACGCCCTTTAAACAATGGGACGGAGACGAATCTAACGGGAGCTAGTGGAAGGCTATCTAAGACGCTGGAGGCCAAGAATTGGTGGGCGCAGGCCGTCTTAAGTAGTAAGAGCGCACTCCAAGTGGCCACAGCCATTGAGAATGAGAATTTAGCCTCGGTTGCTATGGGCAACTTGGGTGAGATTGCCGCCACACAGGGCCAAGACGAGCAGGCATTTCAATACAATGAGCAAGCCAGGTTTTTAGCTCAGAAGGCACAGTCACCATCTTTACTTTATCGCTGGGAATGGCAGCGGGGACGCTTATTCAAACAGTTGGGCAACGTTGCTGAGGCGATTGCCGCGTATCAGAGGGCGGTGGATACCTTCGAGACTCTGTGTAATTGTAACCAGTTGCTCCAGGATAACCCAAGGGAGTCATTCCGGACACAGATCGCACCGCTGTATTATGAACTTGCAGATTTATACCTTAATTCCGGTAAGCTGTCTGAGGCACGTGATACTGTAGAACGCCTCAAGTCCGCCGAAATTAGCGATTATTACCGGGATGACTGTGTCATCAGTGGGCTGCACAAAATGAAAGAGATCGAGATGGCACTCCAGAAACAGGCAGGTCTCCAACATGCAGCCATCATATATTACATCGCTTTACCCAACCGCACGGAGATTCTCCTGAGCTTAGCTTCTGGTTTAAAGCGCGTCCAAAGCAAAATTACCTTGGATGATCTCAACCGAGAAGTGCCAGCCTTTAGGCGATCCCTTGAAACCTCAGCGTTGCGCAGCCCACGCTATCTAACTGCGGCTCAGAGATTATATCAAGGCTTGATTGACCCTATCAAGCAATTACTCATCACCCAAACTCAACAGATAACAACCTTAGTATTTGTCCCAGATGGGGTCCTCCGAACCGTTCCTATGGCTGCCCTATATGATGGCCACAACTATCTGGTAGAACAATACACGATTGCAGTGATACCTGGACTGAGGCTTATGGATCCTCAACCCCTAGGAAGGCATCACACAAAAGTTTTTATTGGAGGCATTTCCGAAGCTATACAGGGCTTTAATGCTTTGCCGAAGGTGCGCGATGAACTGCACTACGTGGCTCAGACTTATGCCACACAGCCGGATGACACACTCTTAAATGAAAGGTTTCAAAAGAATAAGGTGTTAAGTGCGCTGGAAAATGGTCAGTTTTCCATTGTCCATATCGCCTCACACGCCCAGTTTGGTAATTCGGCGAGTCAAACGTTTCTACTCGCCTATGACAATAAAATAAGCTTGGATGATCTTGAGGCTGCTATACGCCCCCATCAGTTCCAAGGAACCCCCGTCGAATTACTGGTCCTGAGCGCCTGCGAAACAGCATCCGTCAATGAGCAAGCCTTGCCCAGTGACCGAGCTGCCTTGGGTCTCGCAGGGATAGCTCTCAAGTCAGGTGCACGTAGTGCCTTAGCGACACTCTGGGGCGCTAACGATGAAGTCACATTAAAGTTGATCACTCTCTTCTATGATGCGCTTAAGCAGGTGCCCAAGCTCTCAAAAGCAGAAGCTTTGAGGCAGGCGCAAATAAAGATGATTCACGATGGCACGGCACCAGCCGATTGGGCACCCTACCTCATTATTGGTAATTGGTTATAGCAGAGCTATGCTAGATCTAGGATGAACTCGTGTTTTAAGGTAAGCATTAATCCACACCAGAAGGGAGGAACTCGGTGCCAACTTATTGATAACTTTGGAACGGCTTAAACTAAGAGTGTGTGCTGGATGATGATCCCGGTTTACAGTAATAAGTAGCACCCTCCAGTGGTAAGTGGCATCCTTTAGTGCTAAGTTGCACCTCTTTAGGTAAAAGTCGAGAAAGCCTATCCTGCAATTAAAAAGGCAAGCGTTGTTGCAACGCTTGCCTTAAGACTTCTAATCTAGAAGTCATTTCAAAATAGCATTAGCACACCATAAGATGATAGCGATGAGGCAGAAGGCTTTGTAAAGATGCACATAACGCTCGTAACGCACCACCAAACGGCGACAGTTATCCATCCAGCCAAAACAGCGTTCGACTTTCCAGCGTTGTTTGTAGCTGGGCCGCACCTTGATAGGACGACCACGTTGCGGGTGCTTTCTGGGGCGGCGCTCAAAGTGTGGTATGGACACTTTCATGCCCCGCCGTCGCAGCTTTTGACGCAACGCTTGGCTGTCATAGGCTTTATCAGCCACTACTTCTTGCGGTCGCGTGCGAGGTCGCCCACGGCGTTGCGGCACGCGCACCGTCGCCAAAGTGATTTCCGCCAACTGACTTTCATGAGGTTGGGCCGAGTCCACATGCAAGCCAAGGGGCAAGCCATGCCCGTCGGCCACCACCATGACTTTGCTGCCTTTGCCCACTTTGGTTTTGCCTATGCCAGTTCCCCTTTTTTAGCAGGCACAAACGAGCCATCGAGAAAAGCCTGTGCCCATTCGAGTTTGCTTTGGGCATCCAACTGGGCCAGTAACGTGCGCCAGATAGTTTCCCAGGTGCCGTCGGCACTCCATTGCTGCAAGCGTCGCCAGCAGGTGGTGTCGGAACCATACTCAGGCGGTAAATCTTCCCAGGCACAGCCAGTTTTCAAGACATACAAAATGCCATTGAGAGTCTTACGATCTTCACTGCGCTTGCGTCCTGGCCCAGCTTTTTGGGCCGGAATCAAAGGGGCAATCAATTGCCACTGGGTATCACTGAGGTCATGGCGGCTCATACCACTGAGTTTGCCATCCCCTCCCTTATTTTGAAATAACTTCTAATCTATGAGAGCCGGGTAGCACCCATTGCGACGCCAAACTTTCACTGATACAAGATGCGGTGACAAGATGCGGTGACCGGCTACTGCTCATGTAGACAGCATTCACATCGGCTACTGCTGCCGTTGCCAGAACTCAACGGATTCTCTCTTGATGAAGGCAAGCTTGCTTGCATCTTCACTAATGCAAACGGCAAGTAATGACTGGAGCTGATGATCGTCAAATTGGAATTCTTGCAGCAAATGCCAGTCTCGACAATCCCAAGCTCCTTTGGCAGTAATCAGGACATTGGCGCTCTTGGCGTAGGCAAAGAGGCCTTGAGGATCACTAGGAATCGTTCTTTGGGTTCCACTTGGATCCCATACCGTAACATTTCCCATCATCTTTGGTTGTCCTTCTCTAGTCTCGTCGGATAAGATCAAATGACCATCCCTGGTAAAAACCGGCAACTGGATGCCGTAATAGTGTGATGGAAAATTGCGGACCCCCGATTTTTGCAGGGGTTCACTTGACTCCCTGATACCCCAAAAATCAATTTGTCCCTCAGTATTCACACCGATTAATGTTCGCCCGTCTGGGGTAAATACGAAGCGGCGGGCATATGCCCCCCGGTAGGGGCTAAAAGCGTGACACTGGTCAAAGGTTATTCTTGCCTTAACCCTATTGAACTTGGAGCCGCCCAACACGACTGCGCTGGCCGTGATGCCGCCATTAATTACTGCGAGCTTGCCATCTGGTGAAAACGGAATATTACTGGCCCCATCATAGTCAAGGTTTGACCATGGATGCATAAACGTTGCAGCCAAAAACGACATTTCCCTTATCCCTCTTCTCCCCGCGATTAGCAAGTTCCCTTCCGGTGTTAGACTTAGCCACTGCCCCCCCTTAGCCAGCAGAATAACAGACCCACCTCGAACTCCATATACCCCCTCCTCGTTGCCAAAGACTAACTCCTGCCCATCGGGAGAGAACACACTGTTGCAATTTGCCCCATGCAGTTCTCCGTGCAATTCAATCACATCTTGTTGGTGCCACGCCCCTGGTTGCTGTGCCTTGGCAGACCGCACATCCATTGCTCCTGCCGCAGCTAACAGTGCAGGCATCACTAGACCCAATAACACTAAAGATCTCACTTTAAACCCCTTCTGTCGTTATAAAATTCCTCTCCTAATTCCAATCATCGCGCTTTGAGATTGGCGGATTGCCATCAGTGAGAGGTTGGCAGCGACTTTTGTAGCCAGCAGGCGGATACATTCCACATCTGCGGCAACGAGGGAAAAACTTCTTCTGTACTTGCTGTTCCCAGGTCATAGCTGTGCATAGAACAACTGTTCAGCGATGTTTCCTCATCGTTGCCGCAGAGTTATCGTCTTGCCGGAAGGAATTATTTTGAGTACAATATATTAGTGTTCAAATTTTCAAGGGGCGAATTTACGATAATAACACAAATTGGGAGAAAGTCAATAGCTTGCAAATGGATCTTTGATGACTCCATAACCCGGCAAGTGCCGAGTCGTAACTTGAACCTGGCAAGTAATGGCGGGGGGATGGGAGTTGACAAACAACTTGGTGATCATGTGGAGGAATTAGCTCTATCCATTTTTATACTTCTAGTCGCGGGACATCCTCGCTCACGGCCTCGTTTATGTGTGCGACAGATAACTTATGCAGGCGGCTCCTGCACCATTGCCTCACCGCCATCGCGCAAGGGATAAGCGGGGGCATTTCTATGGGCCGTTGCCGGACAGATCGCTCGTTCTAACAATCCCTGGTGCACTCCGCATGGCCTTGAGGTGGCGCGACGAAAACGCTTTATTTCTCGCGGCGATTTTGCTACTGTGGAGGCATGAACGCCGTCTTCGCCCTCTTGCTGGCCGTTGCTGTCGCCAACCTCGTGCTGGCCCTATTGGTGCTGCTGTATAAGCCGGGGGCAGAAGTCAACCGCGTCTTTGGCGTAACGGCGCTCTCGGTTGCCGGTTGGACGATCACCAACGCCCTCTTCCAAAGTACTCCCTCCGTAGCCGTGGCGGTTCAAACTGCCGCGTTCAGCTACCTCAGCGCGGTTATCTTGGGAGCCTCCTTCCTGCACTTTTCTTGGATTTTCCCGCGGCGCAGCGAGACCGCCGATGGGCAAGCTGTCCTCTACAAACCGTTGCTGTGGATCATCGCGTTGCTGGTGGGCCTGCTGCCGTTCCTGCCTGACGCGGTTATTCGTGCGGTGAGTATCAGCGGCAACCGCGCCATCCTGACCAATCCCGGCATCTACGCCATCGCGCTCTTCATGCTGGTCAGTTCCGGGTGGGCCTTCGGGCGGCTGCTTCGCCAGCACGGGCAACTGAGGGAAGCGGCCCGCGCCCAATCTGGGTATGTGCTGGCGGGTTCGGCCTTGACCGCGATTACCGGCTTGGCGTGCAACCTGCTGTTGCCGCTGCTAGGCAATTACTCCCTGGTCTGGCTGGGACCGGTTTCCTCCCTGTGCTTCGTCGGCTGCAGCGTCTACGCCATTATCGCCCAGCACCTCTTCGACATTCGCATCATCGTCAAGCGCACCTTGCTCTATTCCCTGCTGCTGGCGGGCATCGCGGGCGGCTACAGCGGGGTCGAGTACCTGCTGACCGAGGGCTTGCGGCAGGTGTCGGTCGGGGCGCAGCACCCGCTCCTCTCCAATATCGGCGGCGCGGTGGCGGTCAGCCTGTGCGTCTCCCCGGCGCGCCGGTGGCTGGAGAAGCGGCTCGACTATATCCTCTTCCGGCACCGCAAGCGCCACGCCAAGCGCCGCCAGCCGCACCGGGAAGGACGCGCTTCGGGTGCTTGACCTCCCGGCATCCTATTACACGGATCATGCGACCCGCTCAAGGCGGGAATGCAGTGTGTCTCAGGTTGGAGGGACCGGGCGCCCCGGCGGGCAAGGCGTTCCCGAGTTGCCGGGGGAGGGCCGATGGCGTCGAGCCATGGGCCCTCCCCTGACGATTCCCTTGCAGGGGATCATCAGCCTACTCCCTGCGGGTCAGGGATCCATGGGGGCGTCGGGCAGGCCCTCGCGGTACCAGCGGTACCTCTCCGGGTCGTGGGCGGCGACCGAGCGTTCCAGGTCGGTGCGGGTGGTGTAGGCGGCTACGGTGGCCGTGCCGTCCGGGAAGGTGCAGGGCCTTCCTATAGTCTGGAACGGGAGGCGGAAGCGGCGGGTGAAGGCCCTGAGCCAGGGGGCTTCGACCACGACGTAATAGCGCTCGATCCCCGCTTCCAGCGAGAGGCGGTAGAGCAGCTTGAGCAGGATCTCTATAACATGGGGAGAGTCCGGGCCGCTGCGGGACTCCGGGGGCGCGCAGGCGGCGGGAGCCACGACAAGGCGGGAGAGTTCCACCGCCTTATCGCGGGGCAGGAGCGACATCTCCCCGGCGCTCGCGAGGCGGGAGAACTCGCGGTCGAGCATGAAGCCGCAGGGGGCCGTCCAGGGGACGGCGCGCAGGTAGGCGGCTATGGGGGCAGCAGCCGCGTAGGAGCCCGCATCGCTGTCGAAGACCGCCAGGTGCCAGGCGTGGGCGTCGTAGCCGTCCGCCTCGCGGCCAGGTTTTAGAGGATCCGGGGCGACCCACCCTCTCTGGCGCACGAAGCAATCGTAACGGAGTTGCTGATAAGCCTCCACTTCGCCACAGTTAGTTGGGGCAATGAGCCGAGCCAAGTAATCGCCTTCTGCTATAGCGGTAAAATACGGTGACAAGGTCGCAGGTGTTGGCTCTGGTTTAGAGGCAGGTGTCTCACCCCGGACCCTCCTACAGCACGTTTCAGGTCTCATGCATATCCCTCTGCTCCGCACGGGGTTAGCCCCTGGTGGAAAGGCAACCTCGCACAGTTCGACAATAGGCATAGTCTATCACATTATGGTTCTTATATACCGTGTGCTTATATACCGTGTCTGAAGGAGTGGCGCTATGGTATCTTAGCCGCATGGCGACAGAGAGACACGCCGCGTTGGTAGCGTTAGGGCAGCAGATACGCAAGGTGCGCCAAGAGAGGAAGATATCTCAAGAGGATTTTGCGGCCAAAGCGGGAATTGATCGCTCCTATTATGGAGCCGTGGAGCGAGGAGAACGCAACGTAGCAGCCCTTAATCTGATGCGTATTGCCACGGCATTGGAAGTCGAAGTGGGAATGCTATTTCCCACTGCACAGGTGCTTACCCACCTCCTCGATGGATCTGACATCGCCGCAACTAATAAATAACTTATGTATTCCACTGCCCATATAACCTATAAATTTTATGCTTTAGCGTGACCGTAGCTTCTTGGTTAGCGGTTAACAGCCTTGCTGTTTTCCAGTTCTGCAACAAGCCTTCATAACTGCGGTCACTCTATTGCTCAACCTCCACTGTCACCCGCATCTCAGAACACAGCTTCGCTCCTAATAGGCACCGTTTGCATAGCTGCTCGCACTTAGCGCCTGAACGATCTCCAAGCAGTTCCCGACATGCAAACCCTAATTGGCTATAACTCCACTGTCACTCGCCATAAAGGAATTGTGGCCAGAGGGCCATAAACTCTCTGAAAGACACCACGAACACGCTGTGTATATCAACATATCGCGAGGTTCATGACAGGATCAATCCTATTAGCTTGAATAGCCTTCGGCAGTAACTTTTCTTACTGTATGCCTATCTCGGTGACTTTGCATTTGTGAGCCGATGAGAAATTTTCTGCCACTGTCACAAATCAATTGGCTAAAGCGAATATATAGCAGGGGGAAAGGTAGTAGCAGAATAGAGCCGGACTTGAGATAAAATTACAAGACATGAAACCAACGAAGGCAAATCAGGACGGGAGCGTGCAGGGTATCGCTCCTAATCCGCAGTACCTGAGGCACGGAATCGGGACACCCATCAGCGTCACTCTGTCACCCTCCGCAGCACCTCATGCAACCATTTCCTCAACTACAATCGAGTCTCCGATGGAAAACCGTGAAGGCCAACAGGTGTTGCGCGCTATCTTTGCAGACAGCGAAAAAAGCAACCAACTCTTGGGCAAAATACGTCTGTTCATTCTTAAAGCTGGGTTTGCAGATAAAAGCGAAGTTTCCGAAATTACTCTTGACCTATTGGGCGAGCTTTATATGGAAGCTATGGATTCTGCCGATAGGTACGACCCGCGGCGTGGGGGCATCGCCTGGTTGCTGGGCATCAGCCACAACTTAGTGATGAGAAAACGGGAAGAGTATTGGCGTCAGGGCCGCGAGCGTAAGATGAGCGATCTGATTGAGCCTCTAACAGGTGATGCTAAGGGAGACGCTGACATTTTTGACCGGTTAGTGGCTGCTGGACTGCATGGGAATGGTTTGGATCCCATTGGAACGCCAGAACTAACTCCAGCACAGCGTGACGCGACTCGCCTTAACTCTCCGTTGGAACGGACACATACCTTAGAAGAGATACTGAGCCTAGTGTCGCTAGAAGACCAAAATCTGTTGCGTTTAGCCGTGATCGAACAGATGAATGGAGAAAGACTGGCTGCTCAGCTTAGCGTGAAGCCTGACACAGCGCGCCAGCGTCTACATCGGGCTATGAATCGGCTACGCCAAGCTTATGTTACGACCTTCCAGTCCCCAAGCAATTTGACAGAAATTGCTACAACGGGGTTGCATGGTAATCCAACTGTTGACCTTAGAGGAGGTGGCGTACTTGCCCCACAGGAAACAAAGGGTGACCAAGGCCAAGTGCTGCTACCTGAAGAACATCCTCCATTAGATGGAGAATGTATAAATCAAAACTCGCTGCCTGACACAGTGATGCCACCAAAGCAATGAGACCTAGAGGTGAATAATGAACAATAGAACTCAAAACCAAAACATGCCGCCCAATACTGAATTAACCCACAACGGCCTTGCTGCGGTTTCAAATGCACCATCTAACAGGGCAGAGCAACGGCTTCATCACGATGATGCTTATACTTTGCGACAAATTGCCCGTGAGAAAGCTGTGTTTCTTTATTGTAACGCTCTGGAGCGTGGCGACTTTGATACAGTGAGTCAGGTGCTGCAACAGGCTGAAATAGATGAAGTATTAGAAGGTATGATCTTGGACATGCATGGTGAAGACATAGCTGCCACAGAAGCTGAAGCATTTGAAGATGCGAGAGCGCACTTGCAAGGCCTGCTTGCGCTGCATCTGCCGTCGGGAACTCCGTCAGCTACCCGCGCCGAAGTTCTGGATGCGCAAGAGGACATCTCTGAGGTACGACCAGTGACTATCTCTGATGTGGCTGCTCGAATGCAAGCGGATGCCGTGCAGCCCTCATCTAAAACTGGTGTCAAGAGGAGGATGGGGCATGGCCAGTCCGACCTGCATCCAGCGCATCAGAATGACTCAAGCCTCCTCCAGCGTTTGCGTCGCCTACACACACCACTCCCAGATAAGCTGAACCAGCACAATCTTCAGCGTTTCTTTGAGAACTTAGGGTTGGCCGTACCTCCACAGATGCAAAAAGCCTTTCGGGAAACGGCTCTTTACTTGTTAATGGGTCGCCAGCAGGACATAGCGCAGCTTGCCGCTACCCGTCGCCAGAGACAGAAGTCCCAGACTGATCCTTCCTGTTCCGCTGCAAAACCCGACAAAGCCCCTGGATCTGAAAGTCAATAATTATGCACCGTAATCATCAAACAATTCACCAAAGGGGAGAGGCATCGGTTGCTTCCATGATAGCAGTTATCGAAGAAGCCATTGCTAACCTGTACTATGAAGCTGGAATTGCATGCCCTACGCCGGAGCAGCCTTTAGTCCCGCTTAGCCGCCTCATTGGAAGCCTGAATCTAATCTGTCAGGAACTTCCTGAATTAACCTCTCATCGTGCCATGCAGTTTTTATTGCGACGTGGTGGCATAGTCGAAGCCCTACACGACATTGATAATGGCCCGCTCGCCGGGTTTCTGTATGCTA